>JACCDI010260740.1_pt1 | contig 10899 bp, 9 predicted proteins | sample 7442791 | NCBI WGS metagenome assembly JACCDI01 (sample SAMN15323434, study PRJNA562643) | freshwater metagenome | isolation source: river surface water | place: USA:Blue River Watershed | collected 2017-08-15
GCTGAATCAATCGCTGTTGCCGTGTTGCAGCAACTATGTAATCAAGGTGAAATCAAGCAAAGCATTGTCACGCAGGCTATGGATATGTATCGTATCCATGATGTCTCAGCTGCAGATGCTGGCAATACAGAAGGCTCAGGTTGATCTCTAGAATTCCAATCACAGATATCTCCCCCGCGGTTTACTTCGGGGGAGAATTTGTTGCGGTGAAAGCGATTGCTAAAGAGAGTATTTCAGTAGCTGCCACAATCATTATTGAAGGTCATGAAACACTTACCGCTGAGGTTTGCCTATACAACGCAAAAGAGAAGATGGTTGATTGTCAGCCATTAGTGCAGCGCTGGCCAGGAACAGATCGATATGAAGGACAGTTCACAGTTCCAGTTGAAGGTGATTTCTACTTTGTTATCAAAGCCTCAAGCACATCGATGTACCGAACCGTAACAGGTGAATCTGAAAAGTATCCGGTTCGAGCAGATCGAGATCGCGCTCTTGTTGGCTCTTGGTATGAATTTTTCCCACGAAGTGAAGGTGCTGTTAGAAATGCAGATGGCACAGTTATAAGTGGAACTTTTGCAACCGCTACAAAAAGATTACCTGGTGTAGCTGCAATGGGCTTTGATGTCTTATATCTTCCACCAATTCATCCAATTGGAGTTGCGCATCGAAAAGGCAAGAACAACACCTTGGATGCCAAAGCTGATGACTGTGGAGTTCCCTGGGCAATTGGTAACTCTGATGGCGGACATGATGCGATTAATCCAGTTTTAGGAACGATGAAGGATTTTGAAGATTTCGTAAAAGCTGCAGGCAAGCAAGGGCTTGAGGTTGCCATGGATTTAGCGCTGCAAACCTCCCCTGATCATCCTTGGGTTAAAAGTAATCCAGAGTGGTTTAACAAGCGGGCCGATGGAACTATTGCCTACGCCGAGAACCCACCTAAGAAGTACCAAGATATCTACCCAATCAACTTTGATGATGATTACGAAGGTATCCGCAATGAAGTGCTACGAGTTATTCGTCTATGGGTTTCTAAGGGTGTAAAGATCTTCCGTGTAGATAATCCACACACCAAGCCGGTGCACTTCTGGCAGGACTTACTGGCCATTGTGTACAAAGAGAGCCCAGAGGTAATTTTCTTAGCTGAGGCATTTACCCGTCCTGCAATGATGCACGCACTTGGTAAAGCAGGTTTCCACCAGTCGTATACATACTTCACCTGGCGAACAAGCAAGTGGGAGCTCACCGAGTACGGACGTGAAGTTGCACAAGGAACAAGTGCCTTCTTTAGACCAAACTTTTGGGTTAATACCCCAGATATCAATCCATTCCATTTGCAGAGTGGAAACCCAGCGATCTTCGCACTTCGTGCGGTCTTAGCTTCCACCATGACTCCATCATGGGGTATGTATGCAGGGTATGAACTGTATGAACATCGTGCCTTCAAAGAAGGTGGCGAAGAGTACATGGACTCTGAAAAGTATGAGATCAAGGTTCGCGACTGGGAGGGTGCGGGCAAGAAAGGTTTAACCCTTGCTCCATTTATTGCTCAATTAAATGCTATTCGTAAAGCCCACCCTGCTTTGCAAAGACTTCGTAACTTAACTTTTCATGACACAGATTCGGATGCGATCATCGCTTATTCAAAGCGCGAGGGAAAAGATCTCGTACTTGTAGTTGTAAATCTAGATCCAAGCTTTGCTCAAGGAACAACAGTCCATTGGAATATGGAAGCATTGGGATTTTCTGGCAATGAGTTTGAGGTAAAGGATCTACTTGATGGCTCAATAATGACCTGGAGCCCACATACCTATGTTTCTCTCAATCCAACACGTCCTGTTGGAAAAGTTGCCCATATCGTTTCGGTAAAGATTTAACGTGGGCGTATTCTCAAAGCTTTTTAAAGGTCGAGATGGCGACAGCATTCAACCTGCCTCATTTCTCAACCCTCATTCATCATTAGGTGAACTAGATCTTTATCTAATCGCAGAAGGTCGTCATGAGCAGCTTTGGAAAGCACTTGGTGCGCAGGTTAAGCGTGATGATTCGGGAGCATTGCTGGGCACTGCTTTTTCTGTCTGGGCTCCTAATGCTCAAGCGGTTTCCTTGATTGGAGATCACAATTATTGGGATCGCAACTCTCACAAAATGTATCGAATTGGATCTTCAGGAATTTGGGAGATCTTTGTCGCTGACATTGGAGCGGGCACAAAGTACAAGTTTGCTATTTGCGGAATAGATGGTCGTTGGGTTGATCATGCCGATCCAATGGCACGGGCAACTGAGATCCCTCCCCTAACCGCATCTGTTGTAGAAGAGTCTGCGTATCAGTGGAATGACGGTTCCTGGCTTGAACAACGCTCCCAATTTCAACCTTGGCGATCAGCTGTATCTGTGTATGAAGTTCACTTAGGTTCTTGGAAGATCGGTCTGAGCTATAAAGATCTTGCTACCGAATTAGTCGAATACATCCAGCAACAAGGATTCACACATGTTGAGTTCCTGCCGGTTACTGAACACCCGTACGGTCCTTCATGGGGTTACCAAGTGACCTCTTTCTTTGCACCCACATCTCGTTTTGGATCGCCCGACGAGTTCAAGTTTTTAGTCGATGCGCTTCACAACGCTGGAATTGGTGTGATCCTAGATTGGGTGCCAGCTCACTTTCCAAAGGATGAGTGGGCTTTAGCAAAGTTTGATGGAACCGCTTTGTATGAGCATGCTGATCCACGACTTGGTGAACACCCTGACTGGGGAACGCTCATCTTTAACTTTGGACGCAATGAGGTTCGAAACTTCCTTGTTGCCAGCGCTTTGTATTGGCTGACTGAGTTTCATATTGATGGATTACGTGTTGATGCAGTGGCATCGATGCTCTACTTGGATTACTCACGTGAAGAAGGTGAATGGTTACCCAATAAGCATGGTGGTCGTGAAAACCTAGAAGCGGTGCAGCTGCTTCAGGAAGCAACATCGACAGCCTATAAAACACATCCCGGCATCATGATGATCGCTGAAGAATCAACCGCTTGGTCAGGTGTTACCGCCGATACTTCAGGTGGTGGACTTGGATTTGGCTTCAAATGGAATATGGGTTGGATGCATGACACCCTGCAATATCTGTCTCATGAGCCAATTCATCGCGTCTATCACCACAATGAGATCACATTCTCAATCTTGTATGCATGGAGCGAGAACTTCATGCTCCCTCTTTCACATGATGAGGTTGTTCATGGCAAGGGTCAATTAGTAAATAAGTTTCCGGGAGATCGCTGGCAAAAGCTGGCAACGCTAAGAGCGCTTTATGGATTTATGTGGGCTCATCCAGGTAAAAAGTTATTGTTTATGGGTAGCGAGTTCGCGCAAAATGATGAGTGGAATGAAAGCGCTGGTTTGCAGTGGTATTTAACTGAGTACGCAGAGCACCAGGGAGTTCAAAAAACTGTTGCAGAGTTAAATGCTGTCTACAAATCAACCGCCGCCTTGTGGGAAAAAGATACAAATCCTGAAGGATTTACCTGGTTGGTCGGAAATGATGGAGCTGCAAATGTGGTGGCCTTTGCTCGTTGGGATGATTACGCGTCAGCGCTGGTAAGCGTTACCAACTTTTCACCAGTGCCACACGAGAATTACCAACTTCCCTTTCCTAATGCCGGTATCTGGTGCGAGGTATTAAACACCGATGATGTTAGCTTTGGCGGAGGTGGTGTCAGTAATGAGCCAGTCATTGTCGGTCCTTCTCAAATCGCTTCGGTCAGAATCCCACCACTAGCTACAGTGTGGTTTAAACGCTCTTAAAGATCTTTGCGAAGTATGGAACGGTTAACAACATAACCGCTGGAATGAGTAGCGCCAAGGTCAATGATGTTGCTTGAGCGGTCCAAGCAATAACCCACCTAACTACAAATACCAATGCGATGTTAATGACCCCAATTTGCCCAATAACCACGCTAGATGGGAACTTTGAGCGTGTATTTGCCGCGTTCATGACAGATGGCCCTAGGAATGAAGAGCCAAGACCTGCGATCGTGAAACTAATCGAAAGAATCACAATAACGAGGGTTGGATTTGAAGTTCCAACAATGCTGACAGCGATAATTCCAGCAATAAATGAAAGACCAGATAATAAGGATGCCCTAACAACCAAATAATCTATTGAATACTTCGGCAGGAGATTATGAAGATTCAATCGTCCAATGATCATGGCAAGTGTGAAGAGGATGTATGGGAGGGTATGAATTCCACCAACAATTTTCATATCTTCTTTGACGTAAATTGCCGCCCAGTCACCTACCGCATACTCCAGCATAATCACCAGCAGCAATGCGGCTGAAACTTGCTTATCAATTGTAAAACCCTTAAACATATCGCGAGCCCGGTGCTCTGAGTCGGGATTGAGATCAGCTTTTACTAAATTGGGAGAGATTTTGACAATTATGATTGACATCGCAATAAAGCAAAAGGCGGAGAGAAAGTTTGTATAGGTATCTAAAGCAACACGATCAACAAGTAAGCCCGCAATGATTGAAGATAGCAAAGCACCACTGCTCCAAAAACCGCTTAACAAGGTAATGATTTGCTTCTTGGTTCTATCTTGATAAAAGAAACCTTGAGAGTTAATTGAGATATGAAAAGCTGAAATAGCGCCACCTTGAATAATGATGAAAATCAAGAAAAGCAGACTCGACGTACTATGGGTCAAGAACACTAAACTGCTTGCAAGTAAGAATGAACCAAGGTGAAGCATCCATCGTGCGCCGTATTTATGGACTAAATGACCAACAGTCAGAAGTGCCACCAGATTTCCGATGGCTCCCATACTCACCAGCGAGCCAAACTCTCCATTGGTGAGTTTGAGATTGGCCTTTACTTCAGGGAAACGAGGCACCCACGACATGATTAAAAGTCCAAAGAGGAAGAAAAGCCCCTTGATGAGGTTGAGTTCTTGCTCAACATTGATGGTTTTTCTCAAAACAGAGCACTAGCAAGCTCTTTACGAGCTGCCACCAAACGAGGATCACTGGGATCCACTAATGCAAAGAGATTTAGCAGGTGATCCTTAACCCTGGTGCGATCATCACCTGTTGTTGCACGTACCGCGTGCAGTAAACGTGTAAATGCCGCCTCTACCCCGCCATTGACAATCTCGACATCGGCAGCCTTTAACTGCAAGGCGATATCTCCAGGATTGTTGGTGGATTCACCGATAACTTGGTTGAGATCTAAACCTTCAGTGCGCATGAGCAACTGTGTCTGTGCTAATCCAAGTTTTGCCAGGTTCTCAGATGGTTTGCGAGAAAGCCACTTCTTATAAGCAGTTTCCGCTGCACGATAATTGCCTGCCTCAAGGGCTTCCATAGCCTCGATCTCTTCTGCTTCCATCTGTTCAATAGGTGCTTGTCCCACACCTTGTTCTGATGCAAGTGTTAAAACCTTGTCGAGCACCATGCGAAGTTGAGCTTCTGGGTAAGCCTGCTCAAAGAGAGGAACCATCTGCTCTGCAATAATTGCAACCGCGTAGGGAATGGTTTTAGTCTGAAATGCTTGCGCGACTTGGGGGTGCGCTTCAATATCAACGCGTGCGAGAGCAAAGGATTGTTTGTAATCTTCTTGTAGTTTTCCTAAAACTTTCACCATCTCGGCAGACTCGGGCGATCTAGGTGACCACATCAAGACAATTACTGGGCGAACTAGAGATAGTGGAAGTATTTCAGAGCTTAAATTTTCGACGGAGACTTCGATACCCGGCATCGGAATTGAAGGGTCTACCTTTGGCTTAGTTAATGAACTTAAATCAAAGGCTTGCCCAAAGTTAGGTGGCAAACTCATGTTGCCATCCTATCTATTCAATAACTATGTCAACGCCTGAGTCACGGCGTAATGGCAAGATTTCGGCACAATAATTATCGGTTGCAGCTTCTAATCCGACGTCATAGCCTGCTTTTTCACTCAAATACCAGCGATTTTCAAGGATTTCATGGAACATCTGGGCTCGCTCTACTCGGCCTCTCATATGATCTGGAACTCTATTGATTACTGGTTCAAAGACTTCATTGATCCACTTCTTAGCCATCTCTTGCATGGGTATTCCCATCTTGTTTTCACGTGCGTTATATCTGTCAAAGGATGCTAGAAGTCGCTTTGCTTGCAACTCTTCGGCATCTAAACCAATCAATTCACGTAACCGCTGTGTGTGATATCCGGCGGCAACAAGCTTTGGCTGGAATGAAATCATCTGCGTATCGCCATCGATGGTGATGGCCACCTCTTCAACAGCAAATCCAAGATCATGAAGTTGGCGCATCGCTCTTTCAACTGCATGACGATCCTTCGGATCTAGTAACTGTCTTTCCTTAAGTGCAGCCCAAATGCGACGATAACGTCGAATGACCGCTTCGGATGCACGAACGGGATCCATACCTGGATACAGAACTCCAGATAATGCAAGATCTTCAAGCTCTGCCGCTACGTTGAAGTGAACGATATCTAGATCATGCTCACGTTGACCATCACTTAAAGATTTCTGGAACTCACCGGTTTCTGCATCCACAAGATAAGCGGCAAAGCCCTCTGCATCTCGGCGAAACAAGGTGTTTGAAAGTGAACAATCTCCCCACCAAAATCCCAACAAATGTAAACGTACTAAAAGTAAAGCTAAAGCACTTGCCATAGTTGTAATCTCATGTGCGGTGACCGCTCCAGATAAGAGCACTCGATAAGGCAGAGAGTAGGGAAGAAAGCGAGTAACAATCGCACAAGGAAGCTCTTCACCATTTGCATCGACTCGACCTTCAACAACAGCAACTTGTTCAACACATGGAGCATTCAGGTGTGAGAGCTCGCGAAGAATTTTGTACTCGCGATTTGCAAACTCGGAAACCGTTTCTTTCACCGCATAGACCTCAGCATCAGGGTCATTACTGGCCCGAACCAACCGCACAATATGTCGGGAAATTCCGCGTTTTTCAGCAAGGGCTGGATCCTCAGGCCACTCTTCAAGGGGCAGGTGCCAGGGCAGGCCGGTAACAGCAGCGATCTCTTCGCCTAAGCCTGTAATGCGCAATGCCATACTCGTATTCTCTCGTATAAATGTGTCGGGAACATGAACACCACGTCTCTATCAGAGTGATCTATGCACTTTAGAATGCTCCTATGGCTATTTCACAGCGCATTAAGAAGGCAGCTACTCGACCAGCGAAGGCAGAGAAGGTTGCTGCTGATTACGGAACCATGGGAGCTCCTATCAATCGGGCTCACCCCTTCTACTTTGGTTTTATTGCCACCTTAGGTGCACTTACCGCCATCTTATTGATGCGTGCTCTTGCGAGTGTGAGCCAGATTTTTGTCCTTATTCTTATCGCACTGTTCTTAGCAACTGGTTTGAATCCTGCGGTTGAAGCGCTACGTAAGCGAAACCTTTCTCGAAATTCTGCGGTTACAGTTATTTTCTCATCGGTAATTCTCTTTGTGATCTTCTTTTCACTAGTAGTTATTCCCCCAGTCATAAGCCAAGGAACCAATCTCATTGAATCAGCGCCTCAACTACTCCAAGATTTGATGAAGAATGAAACAATCAATAAACTGAATACTCAGTACGGAATTATTGATACCTTGCAGGCAAGACTCAAATCAGTAACCTCCGATGGCACCTTGCTTATTTCAACATTTGGCGGCGTTATCGGAGTTGGCAAATCTGTACTTTCGGGGTTCTTTACCGCTCTTACCATTTTGGTTTTGACGCTTTACTTTATTACTTCTCTTCCTCAAGCAGTAAATCTCGGACTCTCATTAGTACCTGCAAGTCGTCGTGACCGAGTTGGGTTACTTACAAATGCAGTAATCGCCCGCGTGGGTTCATTTGTTGGCAGCCAGATCTTGATCGCTGCTATGGCTGCAGTGTTTGTCACAATACTCTCGACAATTCTTGGGCTTCCTTCACCCTTTGCTATAGGCATGTTTATTCTTGTTGCAGCCCTAATCCCCCTCATTGGTCACTTCATCGGCGCAGGAATATTTACCTTGATTGCCTTGTCACAATCATTGGTAATCGGCATTGTCGCCTTCGTCGCTTATGTTGTATATGTACAAATTGAAAATTATGTAGTTACTCCCCGCATAATGAAGCGAACCCTCTCTGTACCGGGTGCGGTAACTATTATCGCCGCCTTGATTGGGTCATCACTTCTTGGATTAGTTGGCGGATTGCTCGCTGTCCCAGTTGCAGCATCAATCATTTTGATTCTCGATGAGGTAGTTATTCCTCGAGCGAATAAGGCTTAAAACTCAAGCGGAAGGGTAGTAGTAACGCCGCTTACTATCGAAACTATCTCTGATAGCACACGATGAACAGCAGGCTCTCCTACCCATAAGTGCTTAGCCTCATCCACAGCAACAACCTTTATTGTTGGAACAATCGAAAATCTCTTTCGGGCAGCATCTGGTGGCAAATAATCATCTAGTTCGGGGACTAAAGCGGTAATTGGGCGAGGATCTGTATTCCAGTACTTAAGCTGCTCATCAGTTGTAGTGCGTAAAGGAGGGCTAAGAAGAATTAAACCTTTATGTCGAGGATCTTTGGCATGCTGCAACGCTAGATCGGTGCCAAATGACCACCCAGTAACCCACACATTCTCTAATTTCAAAGTATCAAAGCAGTAACGCAACATCGCTTCGACATCAAACCGTTCCGATTTTCCATTATCAAAGTTACCTGTACTGCTTCCCGTCTCACTTGTTGTCCCACGAGTATTGAAACGAACAACTGTTATGCCAGCCATTGCTGGCAACCTGTTTGCCGCCTTTTTGTAGACATGGCTATCCATCATTCCGCCTGCAGTAGGTAGTGGATGTAAGCATAAAATCCCACCTTTTGATGGAGCTAGCGGGGCAGCGACTTCTCCGATCAGATCAACGCCATCCTCGGTAACTACATGAAATGGAGTTCTCGAAGCTTCAAAGACACTGCTTGGACGTACCGTCTGACTCATGCTTCAAATCCTATCGATACAGGGCTAGGCTTAATGACATGGCGAAAACATTTAACTCATTTAATCCTTCTAATGGAGAGGTGATTGGGAGCTACCCAATATTCACCTCGAAACAGGTCGCTGTAGTTGTTGAACAGGCACATGCAGCATCTCAAGGATGGATAAATCTGGGGTTCAATGGTCGAAAAAAAACTTTGCTCGCATGGAGCAACCACATCATCAAAAATATTGAGCAGATATCAGAGTTGATCTCTCTGGAAACGGGAAAGCCGCTGAGTGATTCTCGACTAGAAGTTTCTAATGCCGTTAACCATATTGGTTGGGCCGCACGCCATGCAGAGGAGATCATGCGCACTTCACACCGTGCACCCGGTGCGCTTATGGTTAATATGGCTGCAACTGTAGAGCGCTCTCCACTCGGTGTTGTTGGTGTTATTGGACCTTGGAACTATCCAATCTTTACTCCAATCGGCTCAATCGCATACGCCCTTGCTGCTGGAAACACAGTTGTATTCAAGCCAAGTGAGTACACCCCTGGTGTTGGAATGTGGATCGATGAAAGTTTTAATGCGATAGCTCCATTTGCGGGGATCTTCACGACAATTACCGGTTTAGGCGAGACTGGAAATGCGTTGTGCACCTCAGCAATCAACAAGCTTTCTTTTACCGGTTCAACGCGAACTGCAAAGTTAGTAGCTGCCGCATGTGCAACCCAAATGACGCCTGTAGTTTTGGAATGCGGTGGAAAAGATCCCGTTATAGTCGCATCCGATGCAAATATTGACCGCGCTGTCGATGCAACTATGTGGTCGGCTATGGCTAATGCGGGCCAATCTTGTATCGGTGCAGAGCGCGTATATGTTGATGAGAGAGTTGCAGATACCTTTATTGAAAAGGCAATCGCGCTTGCTTCGACTTTGAAGGCTGGCGCACCTGGCGAAGGCAACTACGGCGCTGCAACCATGCCTTCTCAGATCGGTGTGATCACATCTCACATTAAGGCCGCTATTAAAGATGGTGGAAAGTTTGCTTATGGAAGTATGAAATCTATTCAAGAGCCCTTTGTGCAACCAGTTATCTTGGTTGATGTGCCTGAAAGTTCAGCAGCGGTTCGTGAAGAAACATTCGGCCCAATCATCATTATCAATCGTGTTAAATCGATGAGAGAAGCAGTTGAGCTATCTAATAACTCTCGCTATGGCTTGGGTGCAAATATCTGGTCAAAGCGCCAAGGCAAGAAGATAGCTTCACAACTGCAATGTGGCATGGTCGCGATCAACTCCACATTCTCATTTGCCGCTGTCTCATCTGTTCCATTTGGTGGCGTGAAGGACAGTGGATATGGACGAATTCATGGGCCAGAAGGATTATTGGAGTACACCTATGCACGTACCGTAGTTAGAACTCGATTCAATCTCCCTTTGAAGATTTTGAGTTTTAAACGAACTGCAGGTACTGACCGTCTTATTGTTAGAGCATCAAGGGTATTAAAGGGACGTTTAGGTTAAGTTCTAAAGTTAAGTAATTTAGAAACGCGGCGCGTTTCGAGTCCGTTCTGTATTTGGACGTCGTTTATCTTTTTTTGCCCAACAAGCTGTGTGCCAATGACGGCGACCATCTTCATCGTATTCTTTCCAAGCAACAACATGTGGTGTAGCCAATGGAATGAGTTGATCGCACCCTGGGCAACGATACGGTTTTGTTGATCCCGAGCCGGTTAAACGTCTGACAATGTAAACACCATCGCTGTGTTCTTCGACGCTCTCACCTGTAGAGGCGATGTTTATCTCCCGAGGTTCCTCAGGCTTTTGTCGCTTCTTTGGGTAATTTCTACGCGGGCTCACAGGTGTATTTTCTCATAGTAAAGTAACCATATGAGCCTCATCGAAGTAAAAGGCCTCACTAAACATTA
>JACCDI010122739.1_pt1 | contig 10898 bp, 7 predicted proteins | sample 7442791 | NCBI WGS metagenome assembly JACCDI01 (sample SAMN15323434, study PRJNA562643) | freshwater metagenome | isolation source: river surface water | place: USA:Blue River Watershed | collected 2017-08-15
ACACGGTTGATTACCAGAGTTGGTCCAAATGTCTCTTCGGTAATCGCCGTTGAATCTTCTGGAACATCGGCGATGATCACCGGATCTACAAATGGCGCACGGACTGAAGTAATGCCGCCGAGAAGAACCTTTCCACCCTTGGCAATCGCATCCTTAATGTGTCCTTCAATGATTGCGATCTGCTTAGGCATCGTTGCTGGGCCATAATTTCCGACGCCAGGTGCGCCTGGTTTGATCTCAGCTGCAATTCGTAAACAATGCTCGATAAAGGAATCTGCGACATCTTCATGAACGTAGACGCGCTCTGCTCCGATACAGGTCTGTCCTGCATTCGACATTGCAGACCAGATTGTGGCATCGGCTGCCTTCTTGAGATTGGCATCGCGATCGACGATTACTGGATCTTTTCCGCCACATTCAAGTACAACCGGGGTCATAGTCAGCGCACATGTTGCAGCCACTCGCTTTGCAGTGGCAGTTGATCCAGTAAATGCCAACTTATTTACTCCGCTCTCGCAGAGGTACTTACCTGTCTCGCCAAGACCTGTGACGCAGGTAAAGACATCGCTAAGACCAGTTGCCTCAAGGAATGAGTCTGCTAAATATTTACCGACAGCAGGTGTGTACTCACTTGGTTTAAAGACGACGGTATTTCCCGCAGCTAGAGCGTAGGAGATTGAACCCATCGGTGTGAAGACTGGATAATTCCATGGACCAATAACACCGACGACTCCGACCGGTGAACGTTCAACAGTTGCCGACATATTTGCCATCAGCGCACCTGGTGAGCGATAAGAAGTTCGCATCACCTCTTCTGCATGGCGGGCAGCCCAACCAAGATGTGAGAAGGCAAGAGAGGCCTCAAGAGTTGCATCACTTGTGGGTTTTCCAGTTTCTAATGAGACGATCTCGACAAGTTCATCGATATTTTCGAGCAGGTAGCTATTCCACTTGAGCAGCGCTTTCTTGCGACCTTTAAAGCCCATCGCCTGCCAGTACGGGAAGACTTCGCGAGCACTGGCTACGGCAGCATTAATCTCTTCCTTTGATGTAATGGCATGGCTGGCAATACTCTCACCCGTTACTGGGTTCATTGATTCGAAAGTGCTCATAGGTAAAGACTAGACTGGGATGTATGGCGCAACCAATACGTCCGAGCACAGTGTTGCCAGCAATCCGCACTCCCTTCACCGTCACAACAGCAGATGGCCAGACTTTGATCGGCGAGGTTGCATCTCCTGTTGCAGGCCAGCGCGATCCAGCGATCTTGATGCTCCATCCCAATCCGGCCGGTGGCGGAATGATGGATTCACATATCTACAAGAAGGCGGCCAATCGCTTACCTGCAATGACTGGAATAACAATCGTTCGATTCAATACTCGTGGAACCACCAGCGAAGCCGGAACAAGTACCGGAAGTTATGACGATGGCGTGAGTGAAAAATTTGATGTTGAAGCGATGATTTCATATTGCTTTGAAACGCTCGGAATTAAAGATCTTTGGGTCTGCGGTTGGTCATTTGGAACCGATCTCGCCCTTAAATATGCACGCGATCCACGCATTAAGGGTTTGATTCTCTTGAGCCCTCCACTGAAATATTCGCAAGAGTCAGATCTAGATTTCTGGGTCAGCGATCCCAGAGTCATTACCGCGCTCATCCCTGAATTTGATGATTACTTAGTGCCAGATGAGGCACGGAAACGTTTTGCTCGAATCACACATATGAATCTGATTGCAGTCGACGGTGGAAAGCATCTCTGGGTTGGCGAGCCATCTGTGCATCGCGTCCTTACAGAGATCACTCAGGTGGTTGCGCCAGAGCGCCTACCTTTACCGCAAGAGGTTGAGGACTAATTCTTCTCTGTCTGCGGAAAGACAACTTCTTCTAAGATCAAAATAATTGATGCTGCAATTGGTACAGCGAGCAATCCTCCGATGAGACCAAGAAGAGATGTTCCAAGGAGCGCTGCGATAATCGTGACTGCTCCTGGAACGTTGAGGGCGCGCTTCATGATGCGAGGTGTCACTAAGTAATTCTCAATCTGCACATAGACAACATAGGCGACAAAGGCGATTGCTCCGTAAAGTAGCGATTGAGTCAGGGCGATCAAGGTCACGATAGTGCTGCCGATGTAGTGGCCAATAAGCGGGATGAGGCCACAGACTAGAACGATCATTGCAATCGCAAATGGTGATGGAAGATCGAGGGCAAAGCTAAGAATCAACACAAAGATTGCGGCCATAAAGGCAATAACTATCTGACTGCCAACAAATGATCCAACACGTCCAATGATTGCAAAGGTTAACTTTGAAACGCGATCACGTCGTGTGGCAGGAACAAAGCGCAAGCCAAAGTTAGTTGCTTGTGGAAGGCCGACAATAAAGTAAAGGGTCAGGATTAGAACGGTGATTCCTGTAAATGCTCCAGAAAGTACAGTCTTTCCAACACCTACAACTCCACCAAAGGCAGAGATGATCAGAGTTCCATCTGAAGTTACTTCAGATAGCTGTCTCTGCAGAGTATCGATAATTCCAAATTGTGAGTTGAGATCTGCGATAAGTGGGTGAGTCTCAAGATCTCGAAGCAGACCAGGTGCTGAGGTAATGAGCGAGCTACCTTGTGAGATAACAGGCGGGATAACAACTGCGATAAAGAATGTCACAAATGCAATAACAGCGACAAAGATTGCAGCAACTGCACTTGCGCGAGAGAGGCCACGCTGCCTGAGCGCTTCAACTGCAGGGTTAAGTCCCATCGCAAGATAGAGCGCCAATAAGATGATGATAAATATCTGACTTGCACTTGCTAAGGCGCGAAGTAAGACAATTGCTGTGAGCGCACCAAGGGCTGCGACAAATCCGAAGTAGAAAGGATTGGTTCGATTGATGGGAGCTCCGGCAATTCCGAATTCTTCTCGCTTTTGGTGTGACATATCTCCATTCTAAGTGCGAGGCCTTGTTAGATCAGCCTTTCACCCCGACTAGATGAGAGAATTCATCTATGGCGCTGCGAATTACGGGACTGGGTGAGGAGATAGCTTCAGTCTCAGGGTTGCCGTGGCAGATCAGCCTCGAGGAATGGCCAGAGGATCCAAGCCTGACGGAAAAGCGCGGTATTTCGCGCCACATCGTCCGCCTCGTCCATTCGACGAGCGATCCTGAATCAGAAGTCTACGCAGTCAAAGAGACCGTCTCAGAGTTTGCTAACCGTGAATATAAAGCGCTGCGCGAACTGGCCCACCTTGGCGCACCAAGCGTTGAACCCATTGCAGTAATTGAAGGACGCACCGATGCCAATGGTGAAGAACTACCTTGCGCACTGGCAACCCGATTCCTTCCTTACTCATTGCCTTATCGCGTTCTCTTAAGCGGAAAAGATGTAACACCTCAAGATATTACTTTGATGGCAAATGCATTAGCGCTTCTGCTTGTACGCCTTCATCTCCTTGGTTTCTGGTGGGGCGACTGTTCTCTTTCAAATACTCTCTTTCGTCGCGATGCCGAAGGATTTGCTGCATACCTAGTTGATGCTGAAACCGGTGAGTTCCAAAAGAATTTAAGTGATGGCCAGCGTGAACATGATTTAGAAATCGCACACTTTAATGTGGCGGCAGAGCTTGAAGATCTATCGCTCTCTGGAGTTCTCTATCCAGGCATGGATCCAATCCGCGCTAGCGATGCCGTCATTAAGAGATATCGTCGAATCTGGACAACTCTAAAAGAACGCCAAGTTCTCGACCCTAACGATCGCCACGCAGTCGAACGTGCAATGCGTCAATTGCACGATCTAGGTTTTGCCGTCGAAGAAGTTTCAGTAACTCTCGATGGAGATAGTCAGAAGCTCTTCTTCCAGCCCAAGTTAGTCGAAGCTGGATATCACCAGAATCGTTTACGTGATCTTGTCGGACTCGAAACTGAAGAACTACAAGCCAAACGGCTACTTGCATCCTTTGATCGATATCGAGGGCGTGAAAAACTTCCTCATCCACCGATGCATGAATCGGCAAAGCGATGGCTCGATGAGGTTTTCTATCCAACAGTCTCACTCATCCCACCTGATCTGCAGGGACGCATTGAATCTGCTCAGTTCTTCCATGAAGCCCTAGAACATCGCTGGTATTTAAGCGAAAAGGCAGGCCATGACGTTGGTCTAGAGTTTGCAGCGATATCCTATATTGCTGACGTTCTGCCAATGAGACGAGATTCGGGGGTTGATGTAGATGGCCCTTCCGCCTAACTTCGGTCAAGCCTTTGACTTAAGTTCATTGGGAAAACCAGCGCCAACTGCAGCAAATATCGCACTCGGTAAAACTGTTACAAAAGAGAATCTGGCAGCAGATTTTGTTGAACTCTCGATGACCAAACCCGTTGTTCTCCTCTGTTGGACAACTAGGGCTCCACATTCGCTAGATACATTGGCGATTCTCGATAAGGTCAATAAAGAAGATGAAGGAAAGTGGGAGCTTGGAAGCGTTGATGTAGATAGCGCACCTGAAGTTGCTAGCGCATTACAAGCGCGGACTGTTCCATACGCTGTGGCACTTGTGGGCGGTCAACCGATCCCGCTCTTTGAAGAAGCAATGACTGAGAGCGATATCAAATCTGTCATCACTAAGTTGTTAACAATTGCCGCCGAACAAGGTATCGGTGAGGCACCGGAGGAGAAGTTAGAGCCGGAAGAGGCAGAGGCCCTTGCAGCCCTTGAAGCCGGAGATTTAATCGGGGCAGAAGATGCGTACAAGAGATTTCTTGCCCGCAAGCCACAAGATCCATATGCCAAGCTGGGCCTTGCACATACTCAACTTCAACTTCGCATTGTTGGGGTCGATCTAGCTGCGGCGATCGCAGATGCACAAGCTCATCCTGCCGATATTGACCGCGCGCTGCGCGCTGCCGATGTTGAGGTTGCAACAGGAAGTGTGGAGCCTGCCTTTATCCGACTTCTGGCTTTGGTGAAAGCCACATCAGGAGATGAACGAACACGCGTGAAAGATCGGTTACTTGAATTATTCTCACTTGTAGACCCTGCCGATCCACGCGTTATCAAAGCTAGAGCGGATCTTGCCAATGCCCTCTTCTAGTAGCGGATTAAGTGTCGCTGACGAAAAACGTTACATAGGAATAATTTTCTTCCTCTTTGCAGCACAGATCATGAGTTGGGTCCCACGCTTTCCTGAGATTAAGGCGAATTTATCGCTCTCCAATGGTGAGTTTGGTACCTACCTGAGCCTTGGATCCATCGGTGCGATTATTGCGATGCTCTCAACCGGCCACTTTGTCCATAAGTTAGGCGCTAAGAAGGTATTGATCATCTCTACCTTGGCGATGTGTCTTGCAATCAGCGTCATCTCACACCTGCACTCGGCGCCAATTTTTATCATCGTCAATATCATCAATGGCGCAGCAGTCTCTGGCTTTAATACGGCGATCAACGCACAGGCATTTCACGCACAAGATCGCGCTGGAGAGATGATCATTAGCCGTCAGCACGGCTATTGGACCATTGGAGCGGTAGCCACTGCGATCTTGTCAGGTGCCCTTGTTGAATTCGTTCCTATTGCATGGCATATCAATATTTTGAGCTTCATCCTCTTCTTTGTGATCATGTACTACATTCAAAAGCTAGATCCAGAGATGATTAAGCCAAGTGCTGAAGAGGAAGATGACTTTGGCTTTAAAGATCTCTTCACCTCTTTCCGTATTGATTACCTTGTCTCAACAGCTCTTGTCTGCGGAATCATGGTTGAGTTTGCAACATCGGATTGGTCTTCCATCTATGCCAAAGAGACAATTGGTGTTCGCGGTTCGCTAGCAACAGTCCCATATATCGTGACCTTTGTAGCGATGATCGTAGGTCGACTGGGAATTCATAAAGTTACTCCGTACATCTCGCTACAGAAGATGGTCAAGATTGAAGTATCGTCGGCGGAACAGGCTTTATCGGATTTATCACTGCATCATCGCTTCTGGTGGATTATTCAAAGAGTGCGGCATATATCTGCGCCGTCCTTGGATTTGCTATCGGAGGTCTTGGCTCGTCATTCTTATCACCTACTCTCTTTACCGCCGCCAATAAGCGTTCACCTCAACCGAGCGCGGTTGTGGTCGGCCAGATGGGTGTTATCAATGCAATTTTGGTCTTATGTGTAAAGACCATCATCGCGTGGACTGCTCAATTCACCGGCTCTATCGCAATCGCCTTGATCATTCCAGGGCTCATGTTGATCTCTGTAGCCTTTATGTCCCGCGTTACTAAGGGCATCTAGTTAATCTAAACGCGCTCTAACCAGACTGTAGCTAGCGGTGGAACTCGTAACTCCACATAGAGATCAGTATCAATATCAACGGCAAATGATTCGTTTCTTACTCCGCTGCCACCGAATGCAGGATCATCGGTATTGAGAGCTTCGCGCCAGACCCCGGCTAGAGGCATGCGAAGGCGATAACGCTCATGTGGAACTGGTGAAAAGTTGGTGATGCAGACAAGTGGTGTTGCATCCTCTGACCAGCGAGTAAAGGCGAGCGTATTGGAAGCGCCATCATCGTTGACTATCCAACTAAATCCTTCAGGGTTTGTATCTCTCTCCCAGAGCGCTGGATGGCCTTTATATTCTTGATTGATTGTTGCAACAAGCTCTTGCACCTGGCGATGTTCATCGTATTCGGTGAGATGCCACTGCAGCCCAGCGCTCTCACTCCACTCATCGTTCTGCGCAAATTCGCTACCCATAAAGAGGAGTTTCTTTCCTGGATGAGCCCACATAAATCCATAGAGTGCCCGCAGAGTTGCAACCTTCTGCCAACGATCTCCCGGGAACTTATTTACAAGTTGTCCCTTGCCATGAACAACTTCATCATGCGAAAGCGGCAACATAAAGTTTTCAGACCATGCATAGAGAATTGAGAAAGTTACTTCATTGTGGTGATAGACGCGATGGACGGGCTCGTGTGAAAGATATTGCAAGGTGTCATGCATCCAACCCATATTCCACTTAAATCCAAATCCCAGCCCACCTGATGCAGTCTCGCGGGTTACTCCGCCCCATGCTGTCGACTCTTCTGCGATCATCATGATCCCTGGGTGTGTGCGATAGGCGGTAGCTGTCGCCTCTTGTAACAGCGCAACTGCCTCTAAGTTTTCACGTCCACCAAATTTATTGGGAAGCCATTCTCCATCTTTGCGCGAATAATCAAGATAGAGCATCGATGCCACAGCATCCACGCGCAGACCATCGATATGGAATTCAGTAAGCCAGTACAGGGCACTTGCCACAAGGAAGTTGCGGACTTCGTTACGACCAAAGTTAAAGATGTAGGTGCCCCAATCAGGGTGTTCACCTAAACGTGGATCAGCATGTTCATAGAGCGCAGTTCCATCAAAGCGGGCAAGGGCCCATTCATCCTTCGGAAAGTGGGCAGGGACCCAATCCAGGATTACGCCAATTCCTGCCAGATGTAGCGCATCAACGAGATAACGGAACTCATCAGGTGAGCCAAAGCGCGATGTCGGTGCGAAGAAAGAAGTTACTTGATATCCCCATGATGGTCCGTATGGATGTTCTGTCACCGGTAAGAATTCAACGTGGGTAAATCCTTGCTTACCTACATAATCAACAAGTTCAACGGCAAGATCTTTATAGTTCAAACCCAACTTCCACGATCCAAGATGTACCTCATAGACGCTCACAGGAGATCGCCATGGTTGGAATTGTGCGCGAGATTTCATCCACTCGTGATCCTGCCATGTATACGTTGACTCTGTAACCACAGATGCTGTGAGCGGGGGAGTCTCAGTAGCTTGGGCAAGAGGATCTGCATGATCTACCCAATTGCCATTGATTGTGCAGACGGCAAATTTGTATCGTGTACCGACGCCGATTCCAGGAATAAATATCTCCCAGATTCCAGTAGAGCCAAGGCGGACCATGGGATGTGTGTTCTTATCCCAGAAATTGTGATCACCGATCAGACTGACAGCTCGTGCATTTGGTGCCCAGACAGAGAATGCAGTTCCCAAGATGTTGCCTTCTGCATCGCGAATCAAGTGTGCTCCAAGAACATCCCAGAGTCGTTCATGGCGACCTTCTGCAATGAGATGGAAATCGAGTTCGCCCAACGTTGAATGTGGGCTTAGAAAGGTAACGGGAGAGATGTATTCGGCAGGGGCGCTCTCTTGGTTCTTCTTAAAGAACTTCGAGAAGTAAGACACTAGAGATCCACCACCATAATGTGAGCGACTTTTCCAACCGGGCGGTTGGGATCTAGCCGTACGAATGAATGAGGATCCCATTCGTACTGTGCCCCGTCAATAAGATCTCTTACTTTAAATCGAGAATCTTTAAGAGCTAGCGCGCTCATATCCCAGTGAATTGTTGTCTCTTGCGCATTAATTGGATCAAGGTTGACCGTTACCAGAATGAGATCGTTACCCTCACGTTTGCTGTAAGCGATTATCGAATCGTTATCGCTCTGATGGAATACCAGATTGCGAAGGCGCGCTAGTGCAATATGCCCTCTACGAATCTCATTGAGTTTGGCGATGAACGGGGCCAAGGTCAGCTGCATCTTCTCTGCCGCTGCCCAATCACGAACCTTGATTTCGTACTTCTCTGAATCCAAGTACTCCTCACCGCCTTCTTTAAAGCGGCGGTGTTCAAAGAGTTCATACCCGGCGTACATTCCCCATGATGGGCTTAAGGTGCTGGCAAGTACTGCACGTAGAGCAAAGATTGCTGGATTTCCAGATTGCAGATGGAAAGGCAAGATATCTGGAGTATTGACCCAGAAATTTGGCCTAAAGAATGCTGATGTATGTCGTGAGACTTCAGTTGCATACTCTGTTAACTCAGCCTTATTTGTTCGCCAAGTGAAATATGTATAGGACTGGTGGAATCCAGCCTTACCAAGTGCATGCATCATCGATGGACGGGTAAAGGCTTCGGCGAGAAATATGACATCAGGATTTTCGGCGTTCATCGTTGCCATGACATCCTGCCAAAACCCAACCGGCTTTGTGTGTGGATTGTCGACGCGAAAGATCAGAACTCCCTTTGAAACCCAAAGACGAATGACGCGCAAGACTTCGTTGAGAATTCCTTGATAGTCATTATCAAAGTTAATCGGATAGATATCTTGATACTTCTTTGGAGGATTCTCCGCGTAAGCGATCGTTCCATCAGGGCGAGTGGTAAACCATTCAGGGTTGCTCTTAACCCAAGGATGATCAGGAGATGCCTGCAGCGCCAGATCCATCGCAATATCGATCTTGTGTGACTTAGCAACGGCGATGAAATCTTCAAAGTCCTTCATCGTTCCCAGTTCGGGATTGATTGCATCGTGGCCACCTGCGGCGCCACCAATTGCCCAAGGAACACCAGGGTCAGATTCGGTGGGAGTTAAAGTGTTGTTCTTACCTTTGCGAAAGGTCTTGCCGATCGGGTGCACCGGCGGCAAATAGAGAACATCAAATCCCATCGCAGCAACTGCTGGAATTCGAAGTGCTGCACTCTTAAATGTTCCTGAAGTGACCGCACCCTGTGCATCAACTGTTGCACCTTCGCTGCGCGGAAAGAACTCATACCAAGCGCCCACCAAGGCTTTATCGCGATCTGCACGGACCGGGATCGAGTGTGAACGTGACTGCAGGCGGCGCAGAGGATTGGCGGCAAAGTACTCTGCAATATCACTTGTTGAGCTCTGCGAGAAACGATTGGCCGGGGCTAACTTCCTATCGCCTAGCGCCTTGATTGCAGGAGCAAGTAACTTCTTTGCTGGCGCATCTTCTGCAGCCTTTGCCTCAAAGATTTCCAAGCCGATAGCGCAGCAAAGTTCGCCATCGATATCTGCTGGAATCTTGATCTGGCTATCGTGGAGCCAGGTAGCAAAGGGATCATCAAAGGATTCAATAGCAAATGTGAAATCTCCACGAGCTGGTATTCGGATCCAGGTACTGAAACGATCGCTGCCGTGACCATGTTCGCGCATCCGAGTGCGCGATAGTTCTACGCCATCTTTATCAAAGAGGAGAACATCGGCACCGAGTGCATCATGTCCTTCACGAAAGATCGTGGCACTGATTTCAATCTCTTCACCTGCAATAGCTTTAACCGGAACAAACTCACCACCAAAGAAGACCGACGGCTGAATGTCGGTGATGGGGATGCGATTGATCATGAAGTCATCAGCTGATGAATCAGCCTGATCCTTCAGTATTGCCAGGATCTGCAGCTGAGATGTCATCAAGGCGATACTTATTTAGCGCCTCTTGAACAACTGACTCTTTCACATCGCCAGATTTGGCCAGTTGTGCAAGAGTTGCAACGACGATTGATTCTGCATCTACCTTGAAGTGGCGACGAAGTGCACCACGAGTATCTGAAAGACCGAAACCGTCAGTACCCAATGAGACGAAATCTTGTTCTACCCATGGTGCGATTTGATCTTGGACAGAGCGCATGTAATCACTGACTGCAATCACTGGACCGCTTGCACCCTTGAGGCGATCGCTGATGTAAGCGCTCTTCTTAGAAGATGGATTGAGCATATTGTGGCGATCGACTGCTAGACCGTCGCGACGAAGTTCATTCCATGAAGTAACAGACCAGACATCGGCGCTAACGCCCCAATCCTTCTGGAGTAACTCTTGTGCCTTAAGCGCCCAGTTAACTGCAACACCTGATGCCAAGATCTGTGAATTCTTCTTACGTTGGCGCTCACCTGACCGGAAGAGGTAGATACCCTTTAAGAGACCTTCGACATCGAGGTTAGCTGGCTCTTCTGGATGTTGATATGGCTCGTTATAGACGGTGATGTAGTAGTAGATGTTCTCGCTATTCTCACCATACATACGACGTAGACCATCTTTAAAGATATGTCCGACCTCGTAGGCAAATGCTGG
>JACCDI011252434.1_pt1 | contig 10898 bp, 4 predicted proteins | sample 7442791 | NCBI WGS metagenome assembly JACCDI01 (sample SAMN15323434, study PRJNA562643) | freshwater metagenome | isolation source: river surface water | place: USA:Blue River Watershed | collected 2017-08-15
ACAAGAAGAATACATTCGAAGAGTCAGCGCCTCTTCCACCGCTGCAGGAAATGGGGGAGTATCTGCGCCGTTCCCCAGGGCCAGGACTCTTCCCACCAGATTTCCGCAGGGGAAGGAATTCAAGCAAACGACTCCGTTCGTTACCAGGCATGATTCCGTATTGTTCTTGCATCAGTAGGTGGCATGGGACCCAGAGCGAACGACAGGTTGGATTAACCATGTCTCGCCGACTCGTTGAGTTGAGGGTGACTTTTACCTTACTGGATGGATGGCATTGGGGTGTGGGATAGTCACCCATGTCGTGGGGCATATCTTGGTTTGTACGTATGGAGGAAGGCTCAATGTTATTGAGGAACGAGGGTCGGGTTCGGTGTCAACCCGTATTACATAAGTGGGAGGAAATGGCGATGGAGTGGAAACAAAAGGATGAATATTTGCATATAGATACTAAGAATTAATTTTAGTAATTGATCGAAAATACGTCCCCCATTGAGATTAATGATACCTTTCATTGGTTTTGAAACAAAATTAACTTGGATGTATTTTAAGTAGGACTGGTAGTATTTTATGATGTAGTCATGGATTCGGAGGGGAATATTGCGGTGTGCATGTGTATACGATGGAATGATGACTGCAACTGTTAAGATTGGTGAGAGGTACAATGTTGCGTAAACCTGTGGTACTCAATAAGAGCCGGTAGGAATTTATTGATGATTGTGCAACATTGATTATATCCATGTGAAAAGCAAGTAGTTAACTATTATGATTTTCAAACGAAATGACTTCATTTCTACATAGATGTACTTCAATCTGATTGTAACAAAAAAACTTTAGATCATAATCACAATAATATGATCAAGCTAAAATTGTTTGAATTCTACTCGAATAAATGTTTCTCATCTTCTGTTGATATTACTTCTATCAATTACTGTTATCATTTCTTGTGGTCATCATCACTACTGGTTTCATTCAACGTAATGAAACAATAGATGACAAATAATCGTTGTCGTGAGATGAATAAATAATATGGTAACATGATGGATGGAAGAATTACATGGATGAAATGAGACGAGATGAGTAGCAATGTGAAATAATTCATTTGCATATCAACATAAATTTTGGGTAAGTTAGACTGAAAAACCGAATCGCAATACTCAGTATCAACCAAGTCAATGAGTTAAATAATAAAGTATTTGAATTCTAACATCCACCATGTCAAGTTTCAAAAGAAATAAAATTATACAACAAGATCAATGAAATCAACCATGACAACAAATAGTGAATGAAATGAAACACTATTTCACTTAACCTCATCATGAATCCAAGATATCAACATAGCTAAACATAGCTAAAAGGAAGAGAGAAACAATACCAAAAATAGATCCGCTTAGAAAACTTACCATATCCATCGTTTCATTGATCATTATGATAGTTTATCTTATGATGCATTCATGTTTCGTCGGTGAATATTTTCATGAATGGATACGTGAAACATGATGAAATAGTTGATCATATCTCGTTTTCTCCGTGTTAAAGCGAAATCGGCATTAACAAGCTTGCAACAACTAAAGTTCTTTGTACCGTAATATATTTTGCACATCGATCACCATCATAGGCGGATCATCTTTGCCGTTGTGCTCGAGTCATCTTCGAAAAAATGAGGAAAAATGCTTTGAATGTACCTGTAGAGTGATAATCGAACGAGCTGTTTACATTATTTGGTACATTCCTATTCTCTTCCAATCATTTGCTGAGGAGTAGCATTGCCAGTATTTTGCTAGAAAAAGTCGTTTCTTTCATTGTTGAGGCATCTGCACAAAAAATCGACAAATTCATATAATTTTCTGTGTTCGATGCCACAGACTGATGTTCTTGCGGCCCAAACGAAGACTGCATCTTAACATAATTTTTTCGCATGTTTAATGGAAAGTAAAATGGTGACTGAGTCGGTGCCACCCTTCTAGAGGTACGATAAGCAACCAAAGATGATTTGTTGAAGATGATGAGTTATTGTACAAATTCATTAACTCCATGAATCTATGGTGTATTACATAGCAATCACACAACTATTGGGTTATTGTTCGTGATATACTGCCCCAGATTTTTGTTTGGTTAAACAGTTACGTTACTAAGGCATTAAAATTAATAAGTTACATATATCTAATATTTTGTACACTTCATGAGTGAAGTCTTAGGCCAAGGAAACGAAGAGGTGATGTGAGGGTACGGAACGAGTTATCTTTTCATCGTAATGCAATCGCTTATTTCTTGCATTCAATCTTCACCTTCTCAACGTTATTGTGCTGTTACCAATCGACAAGAACAGGGTCAGTAAAAAATCACGAGGATTCAAAAGTGATACGTCCCAAAGGAGGACGCTGGCTTCTCGGCCTCTCGTATTGTGGTTGTCTCTCGTAGGCGTGTTGCCTCTGGTTTCGAGGCCTTTCGTAATCACAATACTCATGCTGCGATCTGCGAGACTGAGGAGAATTCTCGCGAGATCTGCGGTGGGTAGTCGAGTAACGACCATGCTGGACTGCTGCTCGCACTCCGGCCTCAACATCATCTTTCATGAAACTGTCCGATTTGATGACGATGGTAATCGGTGGCATACTTTGTTCGCTGCGTACCACCTCGGGTTGAACTTTTTTCGTAATGAAGAGACCAAATAAGAGAGCCAAGACGTCTTGCCAGAAACGAACGATAGCATCGATTTTCTCAGCCCAGTAAACCACTCCATCCGATAAATCCGGTCGATGGGACTTTCTCGAGGACGATGCATGGCTACGTGGTCCTGAATGGTGAGCAACCTTTCTACCTGTTGAGCTGCTTCCGATGCGCGATTGCGCATTGATTCTTTCACTGCCCCTTGACACGACCATTACTTTGTCGTGTCTCCTTGAGGGCCTATGTTCCTTTTCATAGTGTCTTCTGTCGTCTTCCAAGTCATTTCTATTGTAATTTTCTTTATCCCTGCTGCCTCTGCTTCCTCCTGAGTTCCTCCTCCTATGGTCGTAGTCGTGTGCATATTGCTCTATTTGGGGTCGTCTATTTTCGATAACTAGTGACCGACCCACTATTTCCAATTCGGATGAATCTGTCGATGCACATGTAGACGAAGTGTAGCACGAGCCGTCGCTTTGATAAGAATCATGGTCTGCACACTCGACATCACGCTTCAGGTTCGATCGTTTCATGGTGGATTCGGAACGCTGGCAATAGCTAGAATGTTTCGAGGTGACCATGATTAATTTTGTCTTCGATCGTTTTGGCCCAATGGGAAATAATGTGACAAAAAAGGATCAGCCGAAGGCGTTAGTGAATGGAAATTTATGCATGGGATATGAACGACACATTACTAACTTTTGGATTGTTAATGACTCTTTCCAGCATACTTATTTACTAGAGCTGTTGTGTATTTCATTATCAAGATTTGGATGCATACGTCTGTTCTTTTGTGACCAGACTTGTTCAATGCAATGATTGTGGGCATTACCTCATGATAGTAGTAGCTACACACTATTTGTTACTAGATTACTATTTCTTTGTTTGGTCGATTAGCTTCCAGAGCCGATGTCCAGAAGAGGAAAGTATGATGAGATGTTTTGGCATTTTGGCATTTTCGTCAGCGGGGATCCCTCTTGGCATCAAATTTTGTGAAACTGGTCATAGCAGTCATTCGTAATTACAATACCACTCGACGAGCATTTTAAAGTATATATATTTTTTTGTAGTATAATAATGTCATAATAATGTTATTCTAATTTTTTTCTGATACAATCTTCAGTACTACACTTCTAACGAAGTAGTCCTAAGGTTGGTCTATTAGTAAGTATGACATAAAAAACGGTGAAATACTAATCTACAAGCCATTAACAACAAAATCAAAGAAGAATATTTTTTATTTCAAAAATGCAATACAAAACTCTGTATTGAACCTAACTCACTACTCATGTTTTACGAGCAAGTGATTGAGACGTTAATATAACGAGATGGGTATCCTAAACAGTACCTCACATCGTCCTAAGGTAAAACGTGAATGTGAACTGTTGAAAATGAAAAATTAATTTAACTTTCTCAATGAAACACATATACTTTCATGAGGATGAGCAAATTTAGGGACTCCCATCGGGTAAGTAGTGATGCAGCATTTTTAGATCCAACAGTTGTGGCCACAGGTCTTTTCCAGCAGGAGACCATGACTTCAAACATTTTATGTTCAGGATTGCCATTACCTGTTATGAAATGAAATAATTTATTCCATCCACAAAAAACATGTGAAATTATGACATTTCTAGTTTTCTTGTCAAATTGTTGACTTTATGTCTGTATCAGAGTTCATTTTTTCTCTTTGATTTGCAGTGCAAACATGATATCTGCTCTATGGTCTCTTTTGCACAATTGAAAATGGATACATAATATTTCATTAGTTCTTTGACTCTTTTGGTCCAAGACATAAAGCATGACGATCCAAATATTCTCAATATCAGTAATTAAAAAGACTGGGGCATTCCAATTCTATATTCTTTTCAAGATTGAATTCATGAATCAATATAATACTGAATCTTTTTCAGTATTATTCTATACAACTAGTTCTTGTTTTCAGGTCTTTAACAATGTGTTATTTACCATGTAACTCTTAAGAGAAGCAAATTAAGAGTGGTTTTGCAATCATTGTCACAATCATGATGCAAATCATGCCCTCCCTTTAATTTTCCATTGTAGAAAACCCACTTTCTTTTTATTTGTCATGTTGCACAATGAATTCCAAGGTCATCAAGACAGAACACAAACCTTTCCGTAGAAAGATTGCCACAAGTACAAGTGGATTTGACTGGTACTATCCTGCTAAATATGATTGGGCTGAAATGGCTTTAGGTCCCATACTCCAGCTTTATTGCAAATACATTGAAGGTCTTGTCAACCTCCCAAATTATTTCACTGTGCAGGATTTAAGAACAATCCTCCATTAGTTGATTGAAGATTTTGAATTACATAGCATCAATAAAATGGATTCCTGATACCTATATAACCTCAAATATCTGAGAAGTTGGAGCATTATAATATCTCAACTTGAAAACCACACCAATACTTGAATATTTCTGTTTTTTTGTTATATCTTACACAGAATTGCTTCTTCAATTGCTTCAAAACTCATTTAGGGTTGGATTGGGAACTCTGGATTGTTTTTGTGGTGAATTATGTATTCTGAAGAAGAAATGGATTCTTGATTACCAAAATGAATAAACTTGAATTGATTGATCAAAAATAAATTGCTTTTTTATGTTTTTCATGGCATTTTTACTCACAGGACATGTTGTTTGTGGATAGTACACTCATTTACAATACAACTAGGTACTAATGTGATATAAAATTAAGCTGTTTCTACATTAATTTGAAATCGTATCCACTCTAATAAATGTACAAAAGATATGCTGACCTTGAAAAAAAGACACTTACATAAAAATATCCCTTCATAGTGATATCCCCTTTGTCTGGCTTGAGCTGGACAGATGGTGAATACCATGAGTTCTTATTTTGAGAAAAAAATCATCTAAAAAAAGCAAAGCATGAAAAATTGGTAATCAAATAATATTATACAAGACTGTTTTTGTGTTTTTTGAAAACTGTAGACAAAAAATATTTGATTTCTCAATTTTTTTGCTGACACAGAATTGACTCATTGTGACACACAAGAAAATTGAAGTTTACAAAATTTTTCTCAACAACTATATTTCAGAAGGAAGAGGAGAAAACAATAGCAGTGGTAACAAATGACAATTTCTGCCTATTTATGCTGGACAGATGGACCCAGGATTTGAGATCTGTTTTTTACTGTTGTACTCAGTTATTTGCCGGGATGTTAGAATTGGTATACTCCTGTTGTAAACACTCAAGATTTGGTGTTCCAAAATAATTTTAGTTTAATTTTTAACTAAATTTATAGCCAAGATTCTAGAGCAGCAGTAACAATTGAGGGAAGGAAAAATATATTTGTTTGTTCAACTGAATCCACAATTTTCGAATTTACGTTCGCTGTGATAACCTACTAACCACAGAACAAAGATGATGATTCTAGTAAAGGTACAATTGCGGTCATTCTTTTTGAATTGAGATTTTTTTGTCTTCTGTTGTAAAACTATTTTGTATGTAGAGTATTAAGTAGACGAATCTGCAACAAAGAGTAATAGTATCTTAATATTTGATAATATGAATTCCAATAATTTTCTAACAACGGTAGTCCTATGCCCCTTTAAAAGCGTTTTACTAAACGAGCTAGTTTTAATTGATTTAGTTTAATAATCGATCCCTAACTTGGCTCCTCAACACTTTTGGCACAAACCACTTTTTTGACACCCATGCCTAGATCTAGCGCTCTTATGCTAGTTTTCTCTCTGTTAAAAAACCTACTGCTCATCATGACAAAAATAATGACATTTCTTCCAAAAATTAGCAACTAAGGGGAGCAGGAGATTCGCGAGATATTTCATTAACTGAGCTACCTAACTCTTTTTGTAAGAGATTGCTCCTTTAATGGAACCCTTCTGTCCTCATCCATGAAAAGAGTCCGGACACCGGTCATTCTGTGTTACTCTCACTCTCGATTTTTATTTTAAATATATTTTTATATTGCCTCGTGTGAAGTGTTATCTACTTTTCCAATTCTGCGGGAGCGTGTACTTTTATCTCAAATGTACTGCGTTACTGCCATCTTGATATTGTTCCTGTATATTAGCATTAAACTATCATTCTGGTTATAATTTTTGCTTAGAAGGTCTACTTCCCCTACATTCCAACTTCCAACATCCCACCCATATCACAACTACTTCAAAGTCTCCCTCCGAAACAACATACCTACAGTTTACAATTCAAATTGATGAAATTTAGTCCTCAAAAGCAACTGAAGAATCATGATGATATGACTTGAATGACTCTATTTTGAAGAATCTATATCTCAATTTAGCTATTGTCATTGGAAATACAAAAATAAGTTTTAGAATACCTCATTTGTTGTCATCATCAAAATTGTTTGTTACATCTTGATAAATGTTGAAGTATCACAAATACACAGAAGAATACATGTGTAGTTTTATTTTGTATGCTGAAGTATAATATGGTGAAATATCTCTCCATTCACATTTGTACCATTGATACAGAACAGCAAAGAAGGCTCAAATAAGATCAAAAAATCTATCTTGCCATTACTAATAATGTTGCTTGCACATGTTTGATATTGATTTGACAGGGTTGAGAAGTATAAGTATATGAAAAATAAAATGAGTAAGGATTTTAACTAAATCATACAAGCATGAAAATCTGTTCTATACATGGTTTGTCTTTATTTTGAATGAAATTAAGCTGAGAAAATGAAAAATGACCTAAAACAGAAGAACTCTGCTGGTATTGATTAGGGAGGAAGATTGTTGTTGATGGTCCTAACAAATCCAAATGTTGTGTCCAGATTTATTGCAAATTTGACCTGTTGACAACACACTACTAACTCATTGAGTGGATCAGCCAAAATGATAGAGCATTCAGACAATACCTTGACAGCTACAGATGATGACTTATGTGGCCAGTTCTTATGAGAGTTGTAGAGAAGAATTGAGTTTTCCACCTAGAACAGATGGTTAGGGGGGAGTGACAAGCATTTTCAATATTGCATTTTATGTTTCTTTGTGCTTGCTCTTAGTTTTTGACTTTTTTCATGAATCTATCACTTCTCCAATTTAAGCTAGCTTAGATTCAATCTAGGTTATCATATTGTATTACTACATCAAAGCAGCATACCCAATCAACAGGTTGATGAAAATAGTTTGAAATGTGCCCACTTCAAATTCCTTGTCCAATTGAAACTTGATGCCCTAGTGTTTTAGTCCTCTAGGAGACTAATTGGCAGGTTTTGTAAAACCATGGATTTAGGTATTGGTTAGTCAATGTGATTTTTTAAATGTCAAAAATGTACAGTACAAGTGGGACTGATGTGCAACTGATCAAGATCTAAAGGTTACTTTAAATTTAACTCCCCATGGGTTACTAGTGCATAGTCCCATTACTTTCCACTGTTCAAGATAATTAGGCATATCATCATATACACCTGAAGCCCTCACTGTATCCCAGCTACTGCAGCCACTAACTCCAAGTAACTATTTCTTTCTCACATAAATTATACAGAGGGGTACTAAGCCGTAATCATTACTAAATGTTCTTTCTCCAAGTGATCTACACAATTCTGCATATATAACCTATACTAACAATCAATATCTTCTAACAACATATTATTTGGTGCCTTATTTTTTGTCTACACCAATAAAGGGATGTTCATTTTGTCTAATCCTCAGAAATGACACATATCCAACCAACCACTCTAATTTACTGTAAAAGTTCAACAGCAGTTAGAGAACACATTCAAGAAACAGGAATCATGCTCTTTGGAGGAATACCATTGGAATGAAGATCAAGATAAATCAAAAAATCCTGTTACATCCCACCTAAGTCAGTGAAATCTTACCAAAGATTTAATCATGCTTCATCCTGCTGCACATCATGACATATTCTACCAATATTTTCTCCACTCTGATCATTCTCAAGCATGTCTCCAAATTATGGCATCAAGTGTGATGAAAGCATATGTTACTCAGTGTTTCAGAACCTTATTTCAAAATGTCCCAGAAATGTCCCATACATGTCTTGGGGACTGGGAAGGGACCTCAAAATTTCATGGACAGATTTAAGTTGCTGATTACATCAATTGGTTTTCTCATGCAGTCACATTTCTGCATCATAGCCTTGTATCCAATTGAGTGTCCTCATTTCCACCTGTAATCATGAAAATAGTTTACAAGTATCCAAATCTATCAAATTAATCCATGGAAGGTCAATTCATGTAACACATTTATTACTTCCAAGGTTAAAAAATTGGTGTTAAGGGAATTCAAGCAATGTAAACAAGGTGAATACCATGAAATTCATCCCTCATTCCTCCCATTTAATCCTCTAATCTCATTTCAAAAGTGCATCAAACATATGCTGATGATGTCCCCCATTGTAATAATGGATTAATCAGCACAACATGTTGAGCTTAGTCATTGCAAAAAACACAGCAAGGAGTGGAGGGTTATTGACAGCTAACCCATTACACAAACCTTCATTCAAAAATGTTGACAACAACACAAAAGCATTGATGAAGGATATCACTGAATCATCACTGTCTTCAGCAAGTGCCTCAGAAAGAAGTTATCTCTTCATATTTAATTACTATTTCAAAAGAATTTTACCAACCATCATTTGAAATTGCTTTCATTGGTGTATTCATAATGTTGAGGTTCTAACTCTCCACTGCTAGAAAATTCCAAATCTTAAGACCAAATAATATGTCTCTGGTGTGAATCTTGAGTGCCTGAAGTATATACAATGTGGGCAATGAACATCGTCTGCAGCAATCAGTCTGTCACATACAGCCCTATTGGAGGAAAATCAACAAGGCTCAATTAAATATTAAATGTAAGCAAAGACTCAGTCCAGTTGGTAATTGACCTACTATTCTCACTGGCAAAAACATTGGTGACCCCTCAAAGCACCCTGCCACTTGATGCCCCTAAAAGTCAAGCGTAGACTACAATGGCATCAGGCTTTGGTTGTCTTGCAAGGACTGACATATCAAAGTACAATGCGCAATTAGATATGGCAGTATCTGATTTTTATTACAAAAACATGTCAGACAAGTAGTTGGGTCAACCTGGTTTCAGTTTATGTTGAGACATGCTCAAATGGTGAAAAGTAATTATAAACAACTAACAAGGGAGAATATAGGCAGTGACTGCCATATTGTATTTTTATAGGTTTTGTGTTGCAAATAACTCAGGTGACTGGTAAGTTTTAACTTTTAGGTGACTTATGACAATACCATGAAAATGATATTTATAAGTACAAACTAGATGTGGTTTTCCTCCTACCCAGAAGAATATACAAAAATACTCAATAGACTGGCACAAAGGTTTACAAATGTTGTTTTAGTCTATTGTATTTTCCCCTAGAGTCAATAGAATATAATACCAACAGAGTCTAGCTTATGCCACCTTACTGCTGTGTAATGTCATCCTACATCGAAAAATGCACATGTCATTGAATTTTATGACACCTGAGAAATTCCAACTCAGACATTCTTATTAACTAAATGCCAAAAACATTCCAGACAAAAGCATGTAATGAGAAACATGAAAAGTTTAAATGGATACAATATTTTATTTGGCTACAATATGAAAATACTGATAATCTGTGCCAGGATCAAGCCTGAGAAATATACAATTTTGAGGCTGTGACAGGAGCCAGCCTTGTTACACAGATATCTGTGGCAGATCACCATATACTACATTTGCACTTGAATGTACACTACCAGCAGCCTGTGTATGTTGTGTAAAAGTATATGTTGAAATCTCTATGCCACAAGTTAGCTCATCCCAAGGCTTACACTGCACTCAGAAGCCTTGTGCATTTACCATTTGCCATTAACTTTATTTACGACATCAGTCAGCTTCACCATGGCCTTTGAGGCGGTTTCAACCATTTGATACACTTGAATCAGCAACAAACCACAATATAAACCTAACGAATGTACGACAAAACCATCAAAATGAACCAATCCTATGACAATGATAATATTTCTTGCACAAAAGAATGAGAGGGAATACCCTTTGCAAATGCAAAAAACTTTATTTTAGTGAATACTGCCTTTTATTGTAAATTGTTTATTCCTGTGGATAAAAATTCAGTAGCCAGATATTAGCCTACATCAATATATGGACATTATTGCTGATGACAAAAACGTTGTTATTCAGAATTTCTATGACTATTAACAAAGAAATTCATGTATCGCATAGAACCAAATCATACTTTAT
>JACCDI011920639.1_pt1 | contig 10898 bp, 10 predicted proteins | sample 7442791 | NCBI WGS metagenome assembly JACCDI01 (sample SAMN15323434, study PRJNA562643) | freshwater metagenome | isolation source: river surface water | place: USA:Blue River Watershed | collected 2017-08-15
GGACTTCATCGACCAGACGGTGTTTGGCCTGGTGAACCAGATCATTGAGCGCGAGGGCGATGGCGCCCAAAAAGCGGCACGCATCATTGCCATGCTGTTGCAGTTTGGCGAGCGTAACCAAGGCATGGCCCGCGTGATGGTGGGCGATGCCCTGGTGCATGAGAACGAGCGCTTGCAACAACGCATGAACCAGTTTTTTGACCGATTGGAGTCGAGCTTGCGCCAGGTACTGAAAGACGCGCAAGTGGTGCGCCTGTCGCAGACGCCGACGGTGGAGGCGCAAGTGCGGGCCTCGGTGCTGACATCGTTTGCGCTGGGGAGGTTGCAACGCTTTGCACGGTCGGGGTTCAAAAAGAGCCCCACAGAGCAGCTGGACGCGGCCCTGGGCTTGTTGCTCTAACCCGGCGATTGGCTTCTGCGGATGATGTCTTGCAGGCTGCGCTGCGGCACCAAGCCCAAGCCCGCAGCCTTGGCCACACAAGGCACATACAACGATCGCGCCGCTGAGGCGGAGGCTTGCCCTTCCACCACCACGGGCTTGTGGGGTGCGAGCACGCTGGCAACGGTTTGCGCCAAGCTGAGCATGCTCACGCCTTGGTCAGAGCCCACGTTGTAGGCTTCGCCGGCTTGCCCGCGTCGCAACAAGGTCAACAGCCACACGCCCATTTCTTCGCTGTCCAGATAGCTGCGAACCGCCCGGCCATCGCCTTTGACGCGCAGGGCCGGGATGTCGGCTGACAGCGCATCGCGCACAAAGTTACCCAGGGCATAGGGCCCATCGTGGGGCAGGTGCGCACCGCCAAAAGCAAAGCAGCGCGCGATGACGGTTTGCAAGCCATGGGCCTGAGCATAGAGCGTGCACAGTTGCTCGGCCATGCGCTTGGCTTGACCGTAGGTGCTGTGCGCAGACGTGGTGGGCGGTGCGCCGGCATGGTCTTCGGGCATGCAGGGCAGGTGGTCGGGCTGGGGGCCGTACACAGCGCCGCTGCTGACCATCAAGAAACGTTGCGCGCCGACGGCCACTGCAAAATCCAGCGCACGGCGCGTGCCCTGCACGATTTGGTCGGTCCAGGCGATGTCGTTGCCCTGGTGGTGGGTGTCGGCGGCCGCGTGCAGGACATCGGTGTACGGGGCATTCACCGCAGGCCATTGCGACAGGCTGCCTTGCAAGAAGGACAGCCAGGGCAGCTTGGCATAGTGCGGGTGGCGCGCCAGAAAGCCCGCAGGGTCGCGGCTGAGCACCGTCACATGAAAGCGGGCGGCGTCTTGCGTGGCCAGGGTGTGCAGCACATCGAGCAAACTGCGACCGACAAAGCCGGTGCCGCCCGTGACAAAGAGCTTTCGCCCTTGAAGTGCCGATGCCAGGGATTGCATGTCAGAGCGAGGCTGCAAAAGCCTGAACTTTTTGCGCCACACTGGCGCTGTCCAGGCCGTGCTCGCGCAGCAAGTAGTCGTAGTCGCCGCAATGCGCCGAGAAGCGGTCGGCGGTGCCAATGCGCAGAATGCGCACGGGATGAACCGCCGAGGTTTCTTCGGCCACCAGGGCGCCCAGGCCGCCGCGCACGGCATGTTCTTCCAGCGTGACCACGCCACGGCTGTGCCGGCAGGCCTGCAGCAATTGCGCGACGTTCAGCGGCTTGATGGCGGGCACGCTCCACACATTCGATTGCGGGTAAGCAGCGGCCACTTCCAGTGCAGTGCGCGCCATGGAGCCAGTGGCGATGAAGGTCAAGCCTTGGGGGCTGCCGATCTGCAGGGGCAGCATGTCGCCCAGGGGCGCCTGCAGCGGGCCCGCATGCACATCGCCGCGGTCGGATTTGCCCATGCGCATGTACACCGGCGCCTTGCATGCAAGGGCCCATTGCATGCAGAGGGTTTGCTCATGGCGGTCTGCGGGCGACAACACATTCAGGTGGGGGATGGCGCGCGCTGCCGCGATGTCTTCGGTGGACTGGTGGCTGGTGCCCAAGTGGCTGTAGACAAAGCCAGCGCCGTCGCCCAGCAGCACCACGTGCAACTGGTCGTGTGCAATGTCGAGCTTGATTTGCTCCAGCACCCGAATGGGAATGAAGGCGCTCAAGCCGTAAACAAAGGGAATGAAGCCGGCGCGGGCCAAGCCAGCCGCCATGCCCACCATGTTTTGCTCGGCGATGCCGGCGTTGATGTATTGCTGGGGGCACTGCTGGCGAAAGGCGTCGAACAAGGCATAGCCGTGGTCACCGGTGAGCAGCAGCACACGCGGGTTGTCTTTGGCAAACTGCACCAGCGCGTTGGAAAAGGCGGCCCTCATGACTGCGCTCCTGACAGTTCGGCCAGCGCTTGTGCGTAGGTGTCGGCATTCAGGCGGGTGTAGTGCCAGATGTTGTTGTGCTCCATGAAAGACACCCCCTTGCCTTTGACCGTGTGCGCGACCAAGGCCTTGGGTTGCGTGCTGGCGCTGGCATGGAGTTGGCGCAAGGCGGCATCGATGGCTTGTTCGTCGTGGCCATCGACTTCCAGGGTTTCGAAGTCGAAGCTCTTGAATTTGTCGGCCACGCTGCCCAGCCGCAAGACCTCGTCGGTGCGGCCCATGGCCTGAAAGCCATTTTCGTCAACGATGACCACCAGGTTGTGCAAGCGATGGTGGGCGGCAAACAAGGCGCCTTCCCAAATGGGACCCTCGTTGATTTCACCATCGCCCACGATGGCATAGGTTTTTTGGGAGCTGCCCTTCAATTGGGCACCCAAAGCCAGGCCCACGCCCACCGAGAACCCATGGCCCAAGGAGCCTGAGGTCACTTCCAGTCCGTGAATGCGCGAGTCCGACAAGCCTTTGAGGGCGCTGCCATTGGAGAAGTAGCCTTGGATGTCGCTGTCTTGCAGCCAGCCGAGCTCGCGCATGCAGGCGTATTGCGCCATGACGCCATGGCCTTTGCTGAGCACCAGGTAGTCGCGCTCGGCCGCCTGCGGGTCGTTGTCGGGATAGCGCAGGTGGCTTCTGTAGAGCACGGCCAGCAACTCAACGATGGAGAAAGCGCAGCCAATGTGCACGGTGGAACCGCTGTAGGCCATGTCCAGCACCGTCTTGCGCAGACGTGCGGCTTGAAAGGGGATTGCGTGCGCAGCAGACATCAGCGTGACACCCTTAAAAGTTGAGGCCGAAGAACGCTTCCAGTTTGTCCACGATAAAGTCCAGGTGCTCGGTTTGCAAGCCGGGAAACACCCCCAGCCAGAAGGTTTGGTTCATCACGATGTCGGTCTGGGTGAGCTCGCCGCTGACGCGGAAGTTTTGGCCGATCATGTAGGGCTGGCGGGTCAGGTTGCCAGCGAACAGCAAGCGTGTGCCAATTTTGTTTTGGTCGAGGTAGTTCAGCAGGTCCACCCGTTTGACGCCGGCCGAAGGCTTCAAGACCACCGGGAAACCAAACCAGGAAGGCTCGGCATGGGGCGTGGCTTCGGGCAGATGCAGAAAGTCGGCACAGCTTTGAAGTCGTTGCTTGAGGTAGTTGAAGTTGGCCCTGCGCGCGGCAATGAAATCGTCGAGTCGGTCCATTTGCGCCAGTGCGCAGGCGGCTTGCATGTCGGAAATTTTCAGGTTGTAGCCCAGGTGGCTGTAGGTGTATTTGTGGTCATAGCCCTCGGGCAGGTTGCCCAGCTTCCAGCAAAAGCGCTTGTTGCAGGTGTTGTCTTTGCCGGGCGGGCAATAACAATCGCGCCCCCAATCGCGAAACGATTCCGCAATCAGTTTGAGCTCGGCGTTGTTGGTGAAAACCGCGCCGCCTTCGCCCATGGTGATGTGGTGCGCAGGGTAAAAGCTCAGCGTGGCAATGTCGCCAAAGGTGCCCACCATTTGACCTTTGTAGGTGGCGCCCAGCGCGTCGCAACAGTCTTCCACCAGCCACAGGCCGTGCTTTCGGCACAAGGCCGTGACCACGTCCACATTGAAGGGATTGCCCAGCGAGTGGGCCAGCATGATGGCCTTGGTCTTTGAGGTGATGGCCGCCTCGATGAGGCTGGCATCGATGTTGTGCGTGTTCAGGTCGACGTCGACAAACACCGGCACCGCACCGAATTGCAAAATCGGGTTGACCGTGGTGGGAAAGCCCGCAGCCACGCCAATGACTTCATCGCCTTTTTGGATGGCGCGCGCGCCCAGCCTGGGCGAGGTCAGGGTGGAGAAGGCCACCAGGTTGGCTGAAGAGCCGGAGTTGACGGTCAGCACATGCTTGACCCCCAGGTACTGGGCCAGGCGTTGCTCGAAGGCGGCATTGAAGCGGCCGGTGGTGAGCCAACCATCGAGGCTGGCCTCGACCATCATTTGGAGCTCTGGCGCCCCCAGGACCTTGCCTGAAACCGGCACGGGCGACTCGCCGGGCACGAAGGGGCGAGGGGCGTAGGCGAGGTCGGCGTATTGCTGCACCAACTGCGCAATTTGCTGGCGCAAGCTCGCCATGGTCTGTGAAGCGTCAGATGAAGTCATGAGTGGGTTTGTTGGTAATGTTGAATTTGGGCCAGGCAAAGTGCGCGCATGTCTTGTTGCTCCCGCCAGGCGCGATGCCATTGAACGATGTGGGCCAATGCCGTGGGCAAAGACCAGCGCGGGCGCCAATGCAACTGGGCGCCGGCTTTGGCAATGTCCAGTTTCAAGTAATGCGCTTCGTGCGGGTGCTCGCCCGCATCGATCTCCCAGCTTGCCTCAGACGACCACAGGCGGGCCATGTGCTCGACAATCCATTGCACGGGCTTGGCGTCGTCTTCCTGGGGCCCGAAGTTCCAAGCCTCGGCATAGGCTGCGCCATCGGTGTACAGCCGCTGCAGCAAGCCGAGGTAGCCCGACAAGGGCTCGAGCACATGTTGCCAAGGCCGCGTGGCATGCGGGTTGCGGATGCGCACGGGCTGGCCCTGCTCAAAGGCTCGCAAAATATCGGGAACCAGCCGATCGGCCGCCCAGTCACCGCCACCAATCACATTGCCCGCGCGCGCGGAGGCCAAGGCCGCCTGGCCCGATTGAAAAAATGAGTTGCGGTAAGCCGAAGTGACCAGCTCGGCGCAGCCCTTGCTGTTGCTGTAGGGGTCGTGGCCGCCCATGGGCTCGTTTTCACGGTAGCCCCACACCCACTCCTGGTTCTCGTAGCATTTGTCGGTGGTGACGTTGACGATGGCACGCACGCTGGGCGTGTGCCGGGCCGCCTCCAGCACATACACCGTGCCCATGACGTTGGTGGCGTAGGTCAAAACCGGGTCGTCATAAGACAGGCGCACCAGGGGCTGGGCCGCCATGTGGATGACCATCTCGGGTTGAAAGTCGCGCATGCAGGCGCGCACGCTGTCGAGGTCGCGCACATCGCCCAAGGTGCTGCGCATGCCGCTGGCCACGCGCGCCTCGTTGAACAAGGCCGGCGTGGTGGGCGGCGCCAGGGCGAAGCCTTGCACCTCGGCACCCATGTGCTGCAGCCACAGGCTGAGCCAGCTGCCTTTGAAGCCGGTGTGGCCCGTCATGAAGACGCGCTTGCCTTGCCAGAATGCGGTGTCCACCATGGGTCAGTCCCACACTTTCCAAGGCGCTTGGCCCGAGGCCCACAGGGCCTCCAGATGCTGCTTGTCGCGCAGCGTGTCCATGGGCTGCCAAAAGCCATGGTGGTCATAGGCCATCAACTCACCCTCTTGTGCCAATTGAATCAGCGGCTCTTGTTCCCACACGGTGTCGTCGCCATGCACATAGGACAACACTTTGGGGGACAGCACAAAAAAGCCGCCATTGATCATGGCGCCATCGCCCTTGGGTTTTTCTTGGAAGCTGCGCACCTGGCGATTTTGAATGTCGAGCGCGCCAAAGCGCCCCGGTGGGTAGGTGGCAGTGAGGGTGGCTTTTTTGCCATGCTGGCGGTGAAAGGCCAAGGAGGCCGTGATGTCTATGTCGCCCACGCCGTCGCCATAGGTGAAGAAGAAGGCTTCCTCGTCTTTGACATGGTCGCCCACGCGCGCCAGGCGCCCGCCCGTCATGGACGTGTCGCCGGTGTCGATCAAGGTGACGCGCCAGGGCTCGGCGCGCTTGTGGTGCACATGCATTTCATTGGAGCGCATGTCAAAGGTGATGTCGGACATGTGCAAAAAATAATTCGCAAAGTATTCCTTGATCAAATAGCCTTTGTAGCCACAGCAGATGACAAAGTCGTTGACGCCGTGGTGGGCATAGATTTTCAGGATATGCCACAGGATGGGCTTGCCGCCAATTTCCACCATGGGTTTGGGGCGGGTGGCTGTTTCTTCGCTGAGGCGTGTGCCCAGACCGCCTGCAAGTATCACGGCTTTCATGCACTGTCCTTTGCTAGGTTGGAGCGGAGGCCACAAAAGCGTCCGAGTGAAAACGATTCTGCGGCAAACCCTGGGCCTGCAAGCGCTGATGGGCGCTGCGAATCATGGCGTCAGAGCCGCAAGCGTAAACCATGGCCTGGCTGAGGTCGGGGAAATCCAGGCAAGCCTGGTCTTGCACATGGCCACGCGCCCCAGACCAACGCTCGTCAGCGCGCGACAGCACCGGCACATAGCGCAAGGGCAGCGCCGGGAAGTCGGGCGTCCAGTAGAAGTCGGCAGCGGTGCGTGCGCCCCAGTACAGGGTGACAGAGCGCGGCTGCTGCTCGGGGGGCAAGGTGGCCATGCTCTCCAGCATGGCCTTGACCGGCGCGATGCCCGTGCCCGTTGCCAGGAAGAGCCAATCGCGCTGGGCGCCCTGGCGCAAGACGAACGTGCCCAAGGGGCCGTGGATGCGCAGCAGGTCATTGACTTGGGCTTGCTCGAACCAGTAGCGGCTGAGAAAGCCCTCGGGCACGCGGCGCACATGCAAGCTCAGACGGTATTCCTGCGCCTGTGCACAGGCCAGGGAGTAGCTGCGGCGCTCCCCCTCGGGCCCGATGACTTCAATGTATTGGCCCGGCAGGAAGGAAAAGTCTTGGGTGGGGGGGAGTCGCAAGCTCACCAGCAACACATCGTCCTGGACCCGCGTCAAGGCGTCAATGCGACAGGGCAAGGTTTTCGCTGCTGGCAGCGGCACATCCAGCAGGTCTGGCACCTTCAGGGACACATCGGTGCAAGCCGTGCGCACACAGCTGAGGATCCAGCCGTTGGCCTGGTCTTCGGTGCTCAGGCCCAACTCGTCTTGCAGGGCACGCGTGTCGCCGTCCACCACTTGGCATTTGCAGCTGCTGCATCGGCCTGTGCGGCAACTGTAGGGAAATTGCACACCCTGGCGCGCCGCAGCCGCCAGAATGGTTTCGCCATCCTGCGCACTGAAGCTGTGGCCTTGGGCAGTGTGCACGGTGGGCATGGTCAGCTCAAAGTGTTTTCAGCTCGGCAATGGCTTGCGCGATGGGGTAATGGTGGTTACCCACAAACAGGCCAAAGGCATCGATGTGGCTGGCATGGGGCAAGTCGCCCACAATGCTGGCATCGAAATATTTCATGACCTCGTTTTTGGCAAAGTTGCCCGCCACGATGGGGCGGCACTCGAAGCCGCGCTCGTTGAGCTTTTGCAGCAATTGCGGGCGCGTCCAGGAAGACTGCGGACGGATCACCAGGCTGAAGCCAAACCAGCTGCTGCTGCCAATTTCTTTTTGGATCAGCAACTCCGGATGGCCTTGCAGGGCTTGCTGAAGCAGTTGCCCGTTTTTGCGGCGCTCGGCAATGAGCATGGGCAATTTTTTGACCTGCTCGACGCCAATCGCGCCCGACATTTCCAGCGGCCGCACGTTGTAGCCTGGCAGCACAAACCGAAAGGACTCCTTGAAGGGATCGTCGCTTTTTTCGCCGCACACATGGTTGAATTTGGGCAGGTTGCGCGTCCAGCCGTGGGCGCGCAAGGACAGCAGGATGTGAAAAAGCTCCTCATCGTCGGTGACCACCAGGCCGCCTTCCATGGTGGAGATATGGTGTGAGAAGAACGAGCTGAAGCTGCCCATGACGCCGAAGGTGCCGGCCTTGCGCCCTTGAAATTCTGCGCCCAGGGATTCGCAGTTGTCTTCGATGATGCGAATGTTTTTGCCGGCCACCAGCTTTTGCATCACGCCAAAGTCGTTGGGGTTGCCGAGCAAGTTGACGGCCATGATCAGGCGCGTGCGATCGGTGATGGCGGCTTCGAGTTGTTGCAGGTCGTAGTTCAGGGTTTCCAGGTCGATGTCGACGAAGCGCATCTTCAACCCGTACTGGTGCAGCGGATAGTAGGTCGTGCTCCAGGAGACGGCGGGCACGATGACCTCATCGCCGGGCTGCAGGGCGTTGTGCTTTGTGTAGAAGAGCGCGGCCACCATCAGCAGGTTGGCAGACGAGCCGGAATTGACCATGACCGCATGGGCGCTGCCGATGTACTTGGCGAAATCTTTTTCAAAGGCCTGAACTTGCGCACCCATGGTGAACATGCCACTGGCCACCACTTTTTGGATGGCATCGTACTCGGCCTGATCCCAGGTGGCTGTGGCCAGGGGGTACTTGAATGCGGTCATGAAGTGTGTTCCTTCTGGTAGTGCGCGTAGGTGAGGGCCAGGCCTTGTTGCAGGCTGGTGGCGGCGTGCCAACCCCAGGCTTGCGCGCGGCTGGGGCTGACCAACTTTTGCTGCATGCCCACAGGCTTGCTGAGGTCGTGTGTGAACTTCCCCTGGAAGCCGATGACTTGGGCCGCAATTTCATAGTACTCATTGACCGACCAGTCATGGCCCAAGCCCACATTCATCACCGAGGGCAGGGTGTCAAAGTTCAACAAGCTGCGCCACATGCAGTCGGCCAGGTCGCCGGCATACATGAATTCGCGACGCGCTGTGCCATCGCCCCAGATGTCGACCTCGGGCGTGTGATGTACTTTGGCTTGGTGCAGCTTGTGGATGATGGCGGGCACCATGTGCGAGTGCTTGGGGTCAAACTTGTCGTGGGGCCCGTAGATGTTGCAGGGGATCAGGGTTTTGTATTGAAAGTCTGGGGACTCTTTGCCGATGTAGTCGCACAGCTTGGACACGGTGATCTTGGCCAAGGCATAGCCCTCGTTGGTGGGCTCCAGCTCGCCTTGCAGAATTTGCGTCTCGCTCAGCGGGTTGGGGGCGTTGCGGGGGTACATGCAAGAGCTGCCCAGGTTCAGCAGCTTGCGCACACCGGCTTGGCGCGCACCCCACACCACATGGCGGCCCATGTCCAGGTTGTCGAGCAAGAAGCGCACGGGCTCGCGCATATTGGCTTGAATGCCGCCGACCTTGCCTGCTGCGTGCACGACGACATCGGGCTGGTGTTGGCTCAGCCAGGCCTGTACCGCCTGAAAATCCAGCAGGTTCAAGGCCTCGCTGGAGGGCGCCAGAACCTCATGTTGTTGGGCCAGGGGATGCGCCAGGAAATTGCGCCCCACCATGCCCCGACCGCCAGTGAGCAAGATGCGCATGGTCATTCGTGGCGGTTGTAGGCATGAAACCCGTGGTGTTTCACCAGCTCATCGCGCTCGGCAGATTTCAGGTCTTCGCGCACCATCTCGGCCACCAGGTCCTCGAAACGGGTGCGCGGTGTCCAGCCCAATTTTGTGCGCGCCTTGGTGGCGTCGCCCAGCAAGGTTTCCACTTCGGTGGGGCGGAAATAGCGCGGGTCCACCGCCACAATGGGCGTGTCTTTGGGGCCTTGGGCCCAGTAGCATTTCTCGTCAACGCCGCTGCCTTCCCAGCGCAGCGGCATGTCCAGTTCTTTGGCCGCAGCATTGACAAAGTCGCGCACGCTGAATTGAACGCCGGTGGCAATGACAAAGTCTTCCGGGTGATCTTGCTGCAGCATCAGCCATTGCATTTCCACATAGTCGCGTGCATGGCCCCAGTCACGCTTGGCATCCATGTTGCCCAGGTACAAACAGTCTTGCAGGCCCAGCTTGATGCGCGCCAATGCGCGTGTGATTTTGCGGGTGACGAAGGTTTCGCCGCGGATGGGGCTTTCGTGGTTGAACAAGATGCCGTTGCAGGCATAAATGCCGTAGGCTTCCCTGTAATTGACCGTGATCCAGTAAGCGTAGAGCTTGGCCACCGCGTAGGGGCTGCGCGGATAGAAAGGCGTGGTTTCTTTTTGCGGAATTTCCTGCACCAGCCCGTACAACTCGGAGGTGCTGGCTTGGTAGAAGCGCGTTTTTTTGGCCAGGCCCAAGATGCGAATGGCTTCCAGGATGCGCAGTGCGCCCAGGGCATCGGAGTTGGCGGTGTATTCGGGTTCTTCGAAGCTCACGGCCACATGGGACTGGGCCGCCAAATTGTAAATTTCGTCAGGCTGGACTTTTTGAATGATGTGCGTCAGGCTGGACGAGTCGGTCATGTCGCCGTGATGCAGCACAAAGCGGCCATCGGAAATGTGCGGGTCCTGGAAGAGGTGGTCGATGCGGTCGGTGTTGAAAAGCGACGTTCTGCGTTTGATGCCGTGAACCTGATAGCCTTTGCCGAGCAAAAATTCTGCCAAATAGGCGCCGTCTTGACCGGTCACGCCTGTGATCAACGCTTTTTTCATTTGTGAGCCATCCTTCGGGGCAATTATCGCCCAGAAGGATGCTTGTCTCGCGCCTTTGGCGGGGGTTAAATCGCGGCTCCGACTTTGCCGGCCGCCGCCACAATCTCGCCCCAGGTGGCGTCATCCACCACCACACCGTTGGCTTGGCGCGCCACCCGCGCCGCACGCTCTGGTTCCCCCGCAATCTTGACGCCATCGGTCCCCGGCGCCGCCGGACTTTCGCGCAGCCAGTCCAGGAACGCCAGCGTCTCCTCTGCAAAGGCCGCGCCCGTGCCCAAGGCTTTCGGGTCGATGACGATGGTCAGCATGCCGTTGTACACCGAGCGCTTGTTGTCGGCATCGCGATGCCAGGTGCCGCCGCCGCTTAAAGCGCCGCCCAGCAGCTCGCAGGCCACGGCCATCCCGAAACC
>JACCDI011038711.1_pt1 | contig 10897 bp, 6 predicted proteins | sample 7442791 | NCBI WGS metagenome assembly JACCDI01 (sample SAMN15323434, study PRJNA562643) | freshwater metagenome | isolation source: river surface water | place: USA:Blue River Watershed | collected 2017-08-15
CGAGGCGACGGCCTCGGCCAACGGAGTTTCCCAGCCGATGAATGTGCGTGACGGAATGGCGGACTGCTTCGACATGGCGAATGATTGGGGTAAGGCTCTGGTCTACCCGGGGATGGCGCCGGCGCAACCTTGGCGAGCGGGGGAGGGTGGATTATTATCATCCTGCCAGGCCCGGGCCGAACGGGTCTGGCTTGACAGCCTCGGCCACGGGCGAACCCGCCTGTGTCGGGCGGCCCATTCTATACGAACGCACTACATTTGGCTTTTGTCGGGAATGTCGGCTGGTTAAAGGTCGAGACATGCCCCGCGTCGCCAACCCCCTGACCAAGGTCCGTAAACGTCTCGAAGCCTGCTGCTTCGCCGAGGTCAACTTCAAGAACCTTGCCAAAGACAAGGATCGGCCGTCCGATCCCGACAAGCACCGTAATTTCTACCGGTCGCGAGTGCCGATCCAGCGTGAGATCGTCCCCGCGGCGGATGAGGCGCTGGATATCGCGTGCGAGCGCCTAGGCATCGACCGTGAAATCGTGCATGGGTTCGTCGAAAGCGACCCTAAGATGGGAGCGACCTGTTCCTACATCCGGGGTAATGCCGTCGTCTCGATGACTTCCGGGGCCATCGAAAGGTTCACCATCCCCGAGATGACCTACGTCTTCGGCCATGAGCTCGGTCACTACATCATGCCGGATGCGGGTTTGTGCAATCTGCTCCCTAACGGCGATCCGGCCAGCATGGAGGATGCCATCACGTATCGTAAGCTTGAGATCTCCATGGACCGCTTCGGCATGGTGGCTTGCCAGGACTACAAGGTAGCGGCGGTCGCTTTCTTGAAGCTTCACTCCGGCCTGGGCGCCCAGCACATCACCGACGACGTCGTCAGTTATGCCAAGGAAGCGATCAAGGGTTACGTGCAGGATCATACTGAGTATTTCCAGGAGGCGTTCACGACCCACCCCTCGCTCTACGCCCGTATCCGGGCCCTTAGCCATTTCGCGGAATCGGAGGAATTCCTAAAGCTGATCGGCAAGAAGGGCGGGAAGTCACACGCCGAGGTCGACGTCGAAGTGGCTAAGGATCTCCATGCGACGCTCGATTACTACGCCAGCAAGCTCATGGATGACGTCATCTATGATGTGAACAACCACCTTGCCGCCGCGCAGGTTCATTTCGAAGGCAGGTGCGAGGTAAGTCGTTATGACGTCCATCCTCAGATCAAGCCCGAAGAGAACGTCATCAAGGCGATTCTCGGCGAAATCCAGAAAGCCCCCGCTGATAAGCGCGATGAAGATGTTCATACGCGTCTCGATGGCCTCATCAGGCATGCCATCCAGCGCTGCCCGTATCGGATGACGGCTCACCTCGAGGCCCTTCTGCCCAAGCTGGCTGACACGAAGTTCAACGAGAACGCCCAGAAGTTCGCCCTCAGGTTCAAGGAGTATCTGATCAGGTATCGGTCCGGCGAGCAGATCTGAACGCGCTCGTTGAATGCTTCCCTGGTATCCTCACGCTTGGCTTCGTCTAAGCGCGATGTACCATTGCCAAGCACTTCGCTTGCTTGCGGAGCATCCGTTGCATGACTGTATGCATCCCTGTGAAGACGCTTTAAAGCGTTAAGTTTTATGACCCTTCAAGGAGTTCCCCGGGCATGAGGTGCTCAAGTTTCCAGATAAAGCTGATTGGGCATTCGCCTTTGTGTTCAACGTGCTGGGCCTTACCTAAGTATTGAAAGGGGGCAGTGACGGGCCCGATGGCGCTGGTGCTGCGGACAAATAGGTGGATGCAGTAGCCCCTTTCAGTGTGGTTGATGAGGTTCTGTCCGCTATTGGATTTCTGCGTGGTATCCGACCGCGACTCCCAATGAAATAGTTCACGGTTGATCGGGTAGTCCCTGTACATAGTTGACGGTGAGAAGTCTCGGTCCGACTTGTTCAGAGTGATCAGAAGGGCGTAGGACTTGCACCATGGAAAGTGTAGCACTCCAACCCCTTTTTGGCCTGATTTCGTGAAGATATCTCTGCCAAAGGCGGCCTGAATTTCGTCATTCCCGTAGTGTGCGTGGAGCTCTAGGGGGAGGTCAGGATAGGGGCGTAGTCCGAGGGTATTAGTAATCCCAAGTTTGTATTCAGCTACTTCGGCGATGTCGGCAAGCCCTCGGGGGTTTGATTTCAGTCGATTAAAAGTTTCCGACTTTTCGGTCATTCCTAACTTATTGCCAGGCTTCTGCCAGATTAAGCCATGGAGCATGATAGCGGCCCGATCGCCTGAGGCTATCATGCCGAGTCCGGATTGCGGCAATCCTTTGATGGCCTTCAAATAGTTGGGGCCGGTTGCCTGTGCTATGCGTTCTGCGGCCTGCTTTAGGGGTTCGTAGTCTGGTTCCGGTTCGGCGACTAAACCTAGTGCGTCGTTCTTCCATGCGCTCCACGATTTCACGTCAAGAAGTCGGGCAGGGTCGATTTCGTAGGTATGGATGTAGTTGCCAAAAGTAAGTCGTTTTCCGGTATCCTGTTCGAAGGTGGCTACAGTTTCCTTTACGTAGTTCTTGAGGTTCGAGTAGGCCGCTTTGATGTTGGCGACAACCTGCTCCATGGCCTGGGCTTCCAGTTGGATGGAGCAACCGGCCGGCACATGCGGAAAACCTGACTCAACCTCTTTCTTGATGTTGAAGCGGCTCCCCGAGAGTAGCGCGGCGAACTTTCGATCAACGCGGTACTTCTTGTGCATCTGTGCCATAAAATCTAACACGACGAGACATTCCTTTCCTTTTGCATGGCGTAGGCCTCGGCCAAGCTGTTGCAGGAATACGGTCAGGCTGTCTGTTGGGCGCAGGAATAGGACGAGGTTTGCCTCGGGGATGTCGACCCCTTCGTTGAATAGGTCTACGGTGAAGATGAATTTCAGATCCCCTGATCTAAGTCGCTGGACGGCAGCCTTGCGGACTTCATCGTTTGTCTGACTTGTGAGCGCAATTGAGGGGATTCCCTTCTCATTAAAGCTTTGGGCCATGAACTCTGCATGCTTGATGCTGACGCAGAAACCCAAGCCTTTGACCCCTCCGATGTTTCCGTAGCTGTAGCGTTCGAGGGCTGATAGGATCGCTCCAAGGCGTTGATTCGCTGTGGCGTTATCGTCGACGTAGGCCTTTTCGAGTGCCGAGGTCTTGTACTTCCCTTGTTCCCAGAATGAGTTGTCGGCGATGCTGACAGGGTCGGCTACGCAAAAGTATTGGAAAGGGCAGAGGAGCTTTTCTTCCAGCGCTTCGGGCAGGCGAAGCTCGGCTGCGATCCGGTTGTTGAATAGCGGTAAGATTGAGTCGCCGTCCATGCGCTCCGGGGTGGCGGTCATTCCGAGGAGTATCTTCGGTTCGAAACCACCAAGGATCTCGGTGTAAGTATTGGCAGCTGAATGGTGGGCCTCGTCTACGACGATGAAGTCGTAGTAGTTGCGGCCGAGCTTTTCCCAGATACGCCGCGACTGTGCAGTCTGCACCGTGCAGAAGAGGTGATCCATGTTTTGGGCTTCGCCGGCTGACCCACCCATGAGTTCGCCAAAACCTGCATCCTTGAGCACGTGGCGATAGGTCTGTAGGCTCTGATTAAGGATTTCTTCTCTATGCGCGAGGAATAGTAGCTTTGGTCGCGTTCCGCCTTTTGCGTCGCAAAATGCTTTGTAGTCGAAGGCAGAGATCACCGTCTTTCCCGTTCCCGTCGCGGCTACCAGGAGGTTGCGATAGGACCCGCGAACCGAACGCTCGGCTTCGAGTGTGTCTAGGATCCGCTGTTGGTATGCCCGTGGGGTGACGTCGAAAAGAATGATCGATTGGCCTGGGGTGGGTTCTGTTCTACCGGCGATCAGCGCATCTTTCAGCTTCTTGGCATCCCTCTGCTGATGGTAAGTTTGGAATCGAGGGTCATTCCAGTAAGTCCCAAATTCTCCTTCGAAGGCCCTCAGTATGTTGGGGAGATCGGTTTGTGTGGCCTTGAGATTCCATTCCAGCCCCCCGGTCATTGCGGGATTGGACATGTTAGATGAACCTACGTAGGCAGTCGAAAAGCCGCTGGCTCGTTCAAAGTAGTAGGCCTTCGCGTGAAGTCGGGTGCTATTGGTATCGTAAGACACCTTGATTTCCACGTTGGGGTATCCAGAGAGTCGCTCGATAGCTTCGGCATCGGTCGCCCCCATGTAGGTCGTTGTGATGATTCTGACTGGGATATCGCGATTTCTGAGGTCTTTGAATCCCTCCTCGAGGATGCGTAGCCCGGAGTTTTTGATGAATGAGACCAGAATGTCGACGCGGTCTGCGGAGCGCATTTCGGCCAGAAGCTCGTTGCTAAGCTGCGGCTTTGTAGGTGCGCCGGTGAATAGGGCGCTTTGGCTAAGTGGTGTGGACGGAGGCGTCGGTAGTGCATTACGACCTAAGGCACGTACACCTTGTAGGAATTCGCTGCTGACCTCTACTTTGTCGCCGCCAAGCGTCGGGTTGAACCTCTCAAGCGTGGCGAGGACTGCGTTTACTACCTCGAGCTGCTTGGTTCTGGCGTCATCTTCGTCTACGGACTCAAGTGTCTGGAGGGTAAGTGAGTTGAGGAACTGCGCTAGCAGGGCGGGGGCGTCGTCTTTGCCGAGCTTGGCGCGTTCATGCTCCAGGCCAGATGCCTTGAGCGCATCACTAAGTCTCTGTGTGATGATCGCCTCGTATAGTCCTGGCCTGATCTCGTTCATGGACTTCAGCTTTGAGCTGCTGGATCTTAGATCCAGGAGATTGTTTATGCTGGTTTAATATTTTATTGTGGCAGCCAGCGGGGGTTGCAGGGTTATTGGTATGGTTGATGCCGCGCTAAATCGGTTAATTGGACTAAAAGTCGCTAAGGACCGAAAAGGCATGGCGCCGAATAAGCCGCTGCTGGTGTTGGCGATCTTTGACTTGTTCGAGGCTGGGTTGCTCGGGGCGGATGGTCTGGTCCACAAGGACGCGCAGTTGAACCTGCGCTTTCGTTCCTATTCCCCTATCTGCGCGCCGCGAAGGGGTAACGCCATCGACCTGACCCTGCCGTTCCGGCATCTGGCTTCTGATGGAATTTATACCCACGTGGGGGACGAGGAGAGGGTAGTGCGCCTGGATCCTGTCTTGCTGCCCCGATTCATGGATCCCCGCTTCCGCCAGGAGGCCCGACGGCGGATTGTAGCCACCTACTTCCCCGCGGACGAACAAGTGGCCTTATACGCCGCCCTAGGCATGCCAATGCCGTCTTCGGATGAGCTAGCCGAGGTCCGCCAAGACCAGGCGGCCTACAAGGCCCAACTTAGCCGGGGCCGGGACGCCCGTTTCAAGGTCTCGGTCATCTCGGGCTACCATTTCACCTGTGCCCTGACGGGTTACCGCCTCATTGCGTCTAAGTCGACCTATGTCCCCCTGGAGGCCGCGCATATCCATGCCCACTCTAAGCGCGGGCCAGATACCCCTGACAACGGTCTAGCCCTGACCCCGACCGCCCATGATCTCTTCGACGCCGGCCTCTGGACCGTCGACGACAACCTTCGCATCCGCGTCGCCCATTCCGACATCGCCGAATCCATCCTCCCCGGCGGCAGCCACTTCAAGCTAGCGGACCTTCACGGCCGCCCGCTCTCCTTCGCGCCTCAAGCCACTCTCCGTCCCGATCCTGTCCATCTGGCCTGGCACCGCCGGAAAGTTTTCGGAATTATGTAGGGCCCGGTTCTTTTCGCAATGTCGCCAATGAGAAATGAATCAATTTAGGTTAATAATTATTGTATAAATATCTATTCCTGGCCTGGACAAATTGTAGTTCCGTGGGAAAGTATGTTCATGTCTGCTAATTGGACGTTTACCCTTAAGGCCAAAAACGAAAGGACCCGGAACCCTGTTTCGGGCGAGTTTTTCGCCTCAGATGCAATCAAGAACGCCGGCGAGGCGTTGATTCGCGAAGCTATCCAGAACTCCCTGGACGCGCGCCCTGACCGCCCGAACGGACAGGCCCAGGTCCGCATTTATGTCTCAGGCGCAGCCAAGGCCCTTCCTCCGGCGGGCCACCAGAAGTGGTTCGGCTCTGCTTGGTCTCATTATCTTGCCCCCAAGAACGGTCTTCGCCCTGGTAAGGCTACTCGTGACAAGAAGTGCGGATTCCTGGTTTTTGAGGACTTTGGTACCACCGGATTGATCGGAGATTGGGAGCAGACCGATATCATTGAGGGTGCCAAGAACTCCTTCTTCTACTTTTTCCGTGCCGAAGGGGCGACGGAGAAGTCTGCAGACCAGCTGGGACGCTGGGGTATCGGCAAACAGGTCTTCCCCCGTTCGAGTCATGCGCAGACTCTATTCGGTTACTCTATCACCAAGGACCACCCGAAGGGTTTCCTTATGGGCAGCTGTATCCTCAAGTATCATGAGGTTGATGGTAAGGTCTATCGTCCCGACGGATATTTCAGCAAACCTATCAAGCTAGACGGGGGAGACATAATCAGCGGCCCAATCACAGACGCCGCTTTGCTCGACGATTTCAAGAGCGACTTCAATCTTAGCCGTAAGGACGGCCAGCCTGGCCTCAGCGTGGTTGTGCCCTGGCTGGATGAGGGGGATGAGGGGTCTTCCGGTTTTGATCAGGATAGCCTGCTGATAGCGATTCTTGACGGGTACTATCTGCCGATCCTTGAGAGGAAACTTGAGGTCTCGCTTGAGGACGAGGATGGGGTCATCCGGGTCAAGGCGGACAACTTCCATAAAGTCCTGGCTGATCTTGCGGCTAGGCTGAAAGCCGATGATCGTCGTCAGAAGCTTCTCGGTCGAACCCGCGCGCTCGTACGTCTGGCGCAGTACATGATGGATTCAACGCCGGTTACCTATGTTCTTCCTGATTGCGATGCGACCAAGGCAGTTTGGGCCGAGGGCATGCTACCGGAGGAACTTGGCAAATCTATCCGCACGTCGCTTGCCGAGGGGCGACTCGTCCAGGTGAAGGCAGCTTTGACGGTTCGTAGGAAGGATAAGCCTGATGTACGCGATGAGTTCAGTTGCTTCATGATTAAGGACGAGGCTTTCAATGATAGGCCATGTCACATCCGTGAGGACCTCATCATTTCGAACGTGACCAGCAGCCGTGCGAATGGTTTCGCCGCCATCGTGAGGATCGACAAAGGCGCCCTGGCTAATCTTCTGGGGGACTCCGAGAATCCTGCCCACACCGAGTGGCAGCCTTCCTCCCAGAACTTTAAGGACAAGTATGTCTACGGCGGGATGGTCATTAAGTTCGTCGCCGATTTTGCGACGGAACTGCTTCGCCGTGTTCACTCCAGTTCCAGCCAAATCGACAAGGATATCCTGCGCTCTTACTTCAATGATCCTGGTCCTGAGACCCCTGATGTGGAAAAGCCGCCACGTAAGGAGCCGAAGACGCCTGATGATCAGCCGGGTCCTATCCCTCCCGTTCCTCCAGACCTTCCTGAGCTACCGCCTAAGGCGGAGGTGCGCATCGTGCCGCTTGCCGACGGATTCACGGCCATGGCCACGGGTTGGCCGGTGGATTCCGGTGCCAATGTAGAGATTCTTGCTGCTTACGAGACGGCCAAGGGGGATCCCTTTAGTCGTTATCAGCAGTATGACTTCGACTTCAAGGGAAAGGCTTTGAAGCGCGAAATCAATGGCGCCACCATCGTTTCAGCCGAGGGTAACCGCATTGTCATTTCGATCACCGAACCTATCTTCCAGGTCACGGTCAAAGGTTTCGACGTCAATCGTGACCTTGTCGTTCGTTCTAGGATCCTCGAAACCAAGGAAGCGCTCTAATAGCCATGACAATTCGCCGCATTAATTTCCTTAAGCGAAAGAAAATCGCTGGGAATAAGATCAACATCCGGTTGTCCGTCGTCGGCGCAACCAAGCGCTTTTCAATTTCAGCTGACCTCGTCGAATACGCTTTCCCCGCAGGTGCTTCGATCTTCGTCGACGTAACCCAGTCCTCGATGGAAGCCATTCGTTTTAATTTCGGGACGGTCGGTTCTCCGTTGTTCCGCGAGGAGGATATCTCTCGACTGACCGGCGAGAGCGTGGTGTTCAACCTCTACGTCGTCGACTCTGCTTCGGCCCAGAAACTCGGCGTTGCCGAAGCGATTCGAATCAAGAGCCAGGATGGCAAGCTGGGGGGCTCAAACTCCTTGCTTCCGGTAGATGGCACTAAGGAGCTAGCCGGTATTCTTTGGCGCGTTGATTTCGACATCTCCGGTGCCGAAGGCGCCAGCGACGCACCTGTGCTTAGGATCGACAAGAATGCTTCACTTAACTCGGCTTCGGAATTTCTTAATAGCCCGGTCCATTCTGCCCTCATCCTGCCTGCGGCTATGAGGCTTATTCTCGCTAAGATCCTGCTTGAAGGTGACGCCTTCGAGTACGATCCCACCTCCGCCTCCTGGAGGCACGCTTGGGTGCGCTTTGCCATCGCTCAGACGGGTGACCCGTTGCCTGAAAAGGAACAGGTGGCTGATCTGCCTGACTGGGTCGAGCAGGCTTGCGCGGCTTTTTCGCGTCGCAGCCAGCTGCACGACGGATTCCTAAAGCATATCGAAAAATGAACATTCGACGATTCAATCAGCAGGGTGTGGATGCGTTCCGAGAGTATTTGCGTCAGGCCAAGCTAGATGCCAAGGCCAAGCTGCCTGTCCAGCCTGTCCCTGCCGAACTTCTCACCGGTGATGCGACATCGGAACCCACGAGTTATGTCATGCCCGCGTTGCCTGAAGTTTTCGTGACGAAAATGGACCTCGCAAGCTTCGTCGATCGCGTCTTTCCGCGCAACAAGTACGACGAAATCAGAATCGATGTCGCGATGTGGACCTGGCTTGCCGCCTGCATGTTTGATCAGATCACCAATGGACGCAAGAAGCTCAAGGAGGAGCGCGCCTACGTTGCCGGCCTTAGTTTCCAGGAGTTCTATCGGCACCTTGTCCTCGGCCCTTATTTCATCTTCTTCAATGCCAAGGAGGATTTATCCCGCGTCCAGGTCCTGCTTTATGACGATCCTACGACGATGAACGAAGTTATGGTTCAATTCGGTTCATATCAGTCGCTCATGCAGAATAAGGGGCTTCAAGCAGTGGTGCAGCGTCTATATTTTGACCCCGAAAAGGGACGTATCAAGCGAGGCGCCGGCGGCAAGGAGGCGGGAACGCCCCGTCGACTCATGGATTTCTTTCGTCAGATTGAACTCAACTATGACCTGCAGAGTGTCAGCGAATCCAAATTCTGGGACATGATTCCGGCTGAGTTTTCGAAGTTTAAGAATACTTAAAACTAGATGATGGGATGTTATGAATTCTCAATTGTCACGTCCCGGTATCCCCTAAGCCTTGCCTGTGGCGCCTGAATGGCTCATTGATGGGCCATGGCCCGTTGCATCCCTGACTACATCGATGACTTGGACGAGGGGCACCCTGAGCGGGTGTTCTTCGAGCGCATGAAGGCCGAGCTGCCGGACGAGTTCGTCATCATCCCGAGCCTCGAGATCTCCTCCCGGCGGGATCAGCAGGAGTCCGAGGTCGATTTCGTGCTGCTGCATCCTCGTGGGCGCTTGGTCATCGAGGTCAAGGGCGGCAAGCTGCGTCGCAAGGCCGGTCGCTGGGAGCGTTTCAAGGGCGGGGTCTGGATCAGGGAAGGGAAGTCCCCGTTCTATCAGTCGCGCGTCAACAGCCACACGGTGCGCGAATTCCTCGAGGATCGTTTCGGCAAAGGCGATCCCCGCGCAGAGGCGCTTTTCGGCCGTGCCGTTGTCTTCCCTGACGTGGTCGCGGAGTATGACTCGCTCGAGGCCGCCGATCAGATGGTGATCGATCAGTCCGACTTGGTCGGTTCGGGAAGCTTGCTCAAGGCGTTGCATAGCCTTTTCGACCAGGCCGAGAAGCAGTTCAAGGAAGGCCGCCAGCGCAAGGACCTGCTGTCGCAGCAAAAGGAGGCCAAGCAGGCCGAGGCGGCAGGGCTTACGCCAAGCCCCGTCGTGGAATTACCTTTGGACCAGATCAGGCTGCCGGAGCCTTTGACGGATGCCCAGATCCTGCAGATCGCCGACGCCCTCCGTCCGGATTTCGTGATGTCGGCCAATCTTTCGGCGACCGAGGTCGAACGCGAACTGCTGCGCCTCTCGGCCAACCAGCTGCGCACGCTCGACGCGGTGCAGCGCAGCAGCCGTCTCCGGGTCGTCGGAGGCCCCGGATCGGGCAAGACCCTCCTGGCCGTGGAGGTCGCCCGCCGCGAACTCCGCGAACGCCCCCGCTCAAAGATCGGCCTCGTCTGTTTCAATCGTAGCCTCGGCTCCTTCCTCGCCGAGGTCGCCCGTTCGGAAGGCCTGCTGACGGCGGTGGCGGGTTCTTTCTATGTCCACGTAGACCGTCTGCTGGGCGACGTCGGCCGCGCCGACGGCGACGTAGCCTATTATCGGCAGCGGGTGCAGCAGGCCGCCGCCGCCGCCAAGGCTTTGCCCGAGGAGTCCAAGTTCGACATCCTCATCGTCGACGAAGGACAGGATTTCCGCGACGACGGCGATAAGCTGGCCCTGCTGGACGCCATACTCAAAGGCGGGTTGGCCAAGGGGCGCTGGCGTTGGTTCGAGGATCTCAACCAGATCCTGACGCCTCCGAGCGACGAGAAGCCGGCTGGCCTCCTCGTCGAATTGACGGCGATCTTAGATGATGCCGCCGAGTATGAACTCAAGGGCAACTGGCGTAACACAGCCCAGATCGCCGCCCGCGTGAGCGCGGCCATGGGCATGGAGCATAACCCCGATGGCCTGGCCTTGGAGGGCCCTGAGGTGCTCACCGCTCCGCTGCGCCCCGGTAAGGAGTTCGCGATGCTCGATGCCTTGGTGCGCCAGGAGTTTTCCACGGACATCGCGAC
>JACCDI010545710.1_pt1 | contig 10896 bp, 11 predicted proteins | sample 7442791 | NCBI WGS metagenome assembly JACCDI01 (sample SAMN15323434, study PRJNA562643) | freshwater metagenome | isolation source: river surface water | place: USA:Blue River Watershed | collected 2017-08-15
GATCATGCCCTCAATTAAGGCATGCGGGTTGTAGCGCATAATGTCGCGATCTTTAAAGGTGCCTGGCTCACCTTCATCACTATTGCAGACCAAATACTTTTGACCGGGGAATTGACGGGGCATAAAGCTCCACTTCAAACCCGTTGGGAAGCCAGCACCACCACGACCACGCAAAGATGATGCCTTTAATTCAGCAATAATCGCATCTGGTGCGATCTTGTCATTAATAATGCGACGCAGTTGCTGATAACCACCGCGACTCTCATAATCTTTTAAACGCCAGTTGTTACCATTCAATCCAGCAAGAATCAATGGCTTAATGTGTCTATCGTGCAAGCTGGTCATGCTGCCTTCCCTTCTGCACGCAGTTCATTTAATAGAGCATCAATTTTTTCTTTGCTCATAAAGCTGCACATCCGCTTATCGTTCACCAACATTACTGGAGAGTCGCCGCAGGCCCCCATGCACTCACCCTCTTTTAGAGTAAAGGTGCCGCAAGGTGTAGTTTCGTTATACCCAATGCCTAAAGTCTCTTTAAGGTAATTGGCAGCCGTTTCACCGTGAGTTAACTGACAGGGTAAGTTGGTACAGATAACCAACTTGTACTTACCAATAGGCTTGGTGTTGTACATGTTGTAGAAAGTGGCTACTTCATCAACTGCAATAGTTGGCATACCCAAAATTTGTGCAACTGTCTCGATGACTTCAGGTGAAACCCAGCCTACTTCAGTTTGAGCGGCTATCAAGGAGGCCATCACAGCAGACTGCTTTTGCTCTGGGGGGTATTTCGCGACATTGCGCGCAATGTCTGCGAGCGTTTTGTCTGATAGTTGAATCGTTGTTGTCATGAATTAATCCTTGGCACGCTACATTAGCGGTCAATCTCCCCAAACACGATATCTTGTGTACCAATGATGGTGACAGCATCGGCCAACATATGGCCACGTGACATCTCATCCATTGCTGAGAGATGCACAAAACCCGGCGCTCGAATCTTCATGCGGTAAGGTTTGTTAGCGCCATCAGAAATCAAGTAAATACCAAACTCACCCTTTGGGTGCTCAACCGCAGAATAGGCCTCACCATCGGGAACATGAATACCTTCAGTAAAGAGTTTGAAGTGATGGATCAACTCTTCCATATTGGTCTTCATATCCACTCGCTTCGGCGGAGATACTTTATGGTTATCACTCATTACTGGGCCATCATTAGCCTTTAACCAAGCTACGCACTGTTTGATAATGCGATTAGACTGGCGCATCTCTTCCATACGCACTAAATAACGATCATAAGAGTCGCCATTGACGCCAACTGGAATATCAAAATCTAGCTTGTCATAGGTCTCGTATGGCTGCTTCTTACGCAAATCCCACTCGATGCCAGAGCCACGTAACATGGGGCCAGTAAAACCAAGTTGCAAAGCACGCTCAGGAGTTACAACGCCAATACCGACTAAGCGCTGCTTCCAAATGCGGTTGTCAGTTAGTAGATTGCAATACTCATCGACATTGGCATCAAAACGATTTGAAAAGTCTTCAATGAAATCTAATAGAGAGCCAGTACGATTTTCGTTGAGGCGCTTCACTGCAGATGCATTACGAATTTTGGATTTGGAGTACTGCGGCATTTGTGCTGGTAAATCACGATACACGCCGCCTGGACGATAGTAGGCAGCATGCATACGTGCCCCAGAAACCGCCTCATACATATCAAAAATGTCTTCACGATCTCGGAAGGCATACAAAAATACTGCCATTGCACCAACATCCAAACCGTGACAACCAATCCACAATAAGTGGTTTAGCAAACGGGTTAATTCGTCATACATAACGCGAATGTATTGAGCACGCAAAGGCACATCAACTTGAAGCAACTTCTCAATAGCCATGACATAAGCATGTTCATTGGCCATCATGGAAACATAATCAAGTCGATCCATATATGGAACGCTCTGAATCCATGTACGAGTCTCGGCTAATTTTTCAGTAGCACGATGCAATAAACCAATATGTGGGTCAGCACGCTGGATAACCTCTCCATCGAGCTCAAGCACTAAGCGAAGTACGCCATGCGCAGCAGGATGCTGAGGACCAAAATTGAGGGTGTAATTTTTAATTTGAGCCATGACCTATACCGAACCTCCGTACTGCTCTTCACGCACGATACGAGGAGTAATCTCACGCGCCTCGATGGTGACAGGCTGATACACCACACGCTTTAACTCTGGGTCATAACGCATCTCGACATTGCCAGAGATTGGGAAATCTTTTCTAAAGGGGTGACCAATAAATCCATAGTCAGTCAAAATGCGACGCAAGTCCTCATGACCCTCAAATAAAATACCGTACAAGTCAAATGCTTCACGCTCAAACCAGTTGGCTGACGCCCAAACTGGGGTAACAGAAGCAACTAGCGGATAGGAATCATCAGGGGCAAACACCCGAACACGCAAGCGCCAGTTATGAGCCAATGACAATAGGTGCGAAACTACTCCAAAGCGTTGACCGCCCCACTGCCCCTCACGGAATTCTTGATAGTCAACACCGCACAAATCAATTAACTGCTCAAAGGCAAGAGTAGGATCATCACGCAAGAGCATGGCAGACTCAAAATAAGTATCCGCCTTCACCACAACGGTGACCTCACCCAAAGCAATCTCAACCGATTGAATGCGCTTACCTAGAACTTTTTCTAGATTGCTTGCAAGTTGAATTAATCGATCTGACATGATTTAAGCCTTCCGCGCAATAGTGCTAGTGCGAGTGATCTTGGATTGCAACTGAATAATTCCGTAAATTAAGGCTTCAGCAGTTGGAGGGCAGCCAGGAACATAGATATCGACCGGTACAATACGATCGCAACCTCGAACAACTGAGTAGGAGTTGTGATAGTAACCGCCACCATTGGCACAGGAGCCCATAGAGATCACCCAGCGTGGCTCGGGCATCTGGTCATAAACTTTGCGTAAAGCAGGTGCCATCTTGTTGCACAAAGTACCGGCAACGATCATCAAGTCTGATTGCCGTGGAGATGGACGAAAAACCACACCAAAACGGTCTAGGTCGTAGCGGGAAGCGCCAGCATGCATCATTTCAACCGCACAGCAAGCTAGGCCAAAAGTCATAGGCCATAAAGAGCCATTGCGCGTCCAGTTAATCAACTGGTCCGCAGTTGTTGTTACAAAACCTTCTTTGAGAACGCCTTCTAATGCCATATCGATCACTCCCAGTCGAGAGCGCCCTTTTTCCAGATATATACAAAACCTACGATGAACTCCAAAAGGAAGATCACCATAGAAGCGTAGCCAAACCAACCAATATCACGCAATGCCACCCCCCACGGAAAGAGGAATGCGGTTTCTAGATCGAATAGGATGAAAAGAATCGCAACGAGGTAGTAGCGCACATCAAACTTCATACGCGCATCTTCAAAGGCCTCAAAACCACACTCGTATGGTGACAATTTTTCAGCATTTGGCCTTGATGGAGCCAAAATTTTTCCGAGGAACATGGGAACTAATCCAACCCCAATACCTACGAGGATAAAAAGCAGAACGGGAAAGTAATTGTCGAGATTCACAGTAGTCCTGATTCGTTCGTCTGGTTATTCCTAAGTAAGAGCAAATTATTCAGTAATTCAATATATAAAACCTTGATTTACGGCATGAACTCCTAAAAATTCTGCATTTTGGTGCCGACGGCGAGACTCGAACTCGCACAGCCTAAGCCACTACCCCCTCAAGATAGCGTGTCTACCAATTTCACCACGTCGGCATCTTGTAAAACCTGTCAATTCTACTGCATTGCACCACTACTACACCCCAAAAATAGGGGTTTAAAACCTCAAAAAATACTTTTTTACTTTGGAACAGCTGGCTTAGTTGGGTCCTGAGTAGGCGCTATTGGCTCAGCAACTGGAGCTGGGGCAGGCGCAACAGTGCCAGATAAAACACCTGGGCTTACTTCCTTTTTATTCCCAATCCAAGTGATACCCAAAGTACAGACAAAAAAGACAGCCGCAAAAATAGCAGTTGTGTGGGAAAGGAAATTAGCTGAACCACTGGCACCAAAAAGACTGCCTGAAGAACCGGACCCAAAGGCAGCGCCCATATCAGCTCCTTTGCCCTGCTGAAGCAATACCAGCAAGATAACAGCCAATGCTGAAATGACCTGCAAAACAATCAATAAAGTCTTAAACCATTCCATGGCTCATCTCCAAATAAAAAAACTAGGCCTGACAGATAGCTAGAAAATCTTGGGGATTTAATGAAGCACCCCCAATGAGCCCACCATCTATATCAGGCATTGCAAAAAGTTCAACAGCATTATCAGGCTTGACACTGCCGCCATACAAAATCCCAACATGGGACGCCACATCTTCATCAAATTCAGCTAATTGCAAGCGAATGGCGCGGTGCATATCCTGAGCCACCTGTGCACTAGCTACCTTTCCGGTTCCAATTGCCCAAATCGGCTCATACGCAATTAAACAGTCCGCCAAACGATCTTGTAAAACAGCGACCTGCTTAGAAATTTGTCCGCGAACCACTTCTACTTCACGACCAGAATTACGTTCATCCGCGGATTCACCAACACAAATCACTGGCGTCATCCCATTGTCAAGAACCTGCAAGGCTTTTTCAGCGACATGCTCATCAGCCTCGCGATGATATTGGCGACGCTCAGAATGCCCCACAATCACAAATGAGCAACCTAACTCCTTGAGCATGGCCGCAGCCACCTCACCGGTATAAGCACCCGAAGCATACATAGAAACATCTTGGGCGCCCAAGCTCAAGAAAGCAGGGGAATATTCTTGAATTAACTGGCCACATTGAGCCAAGTAAGGACTAGGGACGCATACCGCATATTTGCGTCCTGCTGGCATTCCCTTCTCCATGCCTCGGCAAACGGACTTAACCCAGCTCGCATTACTAGCGAAACTGCCGTTCATTTTCCAGTTACCGATGACAGTGAGGGGGCGCATGAAAACTTAATTAACTCTTAAACAGTTAAAACAATCTTGCCAACATGCTCCGATGACTCCATCAGGCGATGGGCATCCGCTGCTTGATCCAAGGTAAATGTCTTATAAATTACTGGCTTTAACTTACCCGCATCGAGCAAAGGCCAAATCCGAGCATGAAGCTGCTGCGTAATTTGCTTTTTAAAAGACACGGGACGTGGACGCAAAGTTGAGCCAGTGATCGTTAAACGACGGCGCAAAATTTGACCCGTGTTCACTTCGGCCTTAGAACCACCCATAATCGCAATGATCACAATGCGACCATCATCAGCTAAGCAATCGATTTCTTTTTGCACATAAGCACCGGTAACCATGTCGAGCACAACATTGACACCCTTACCATTAGTAGCCTTCTTAACTTCTTCTACAAAATCTTGCGTCTTGTAGTTGATCGCCAAGTCGGCACCTAAAGCAACGCAGGCAGCACACTTCTCATCTGTCCCTGCAGTAACAAATACTTTATGACCTAAGGCCTTAGCAATCAGAATGGCTGTAACACCAATACCGCTAGAGCCGCCCTGCACCAACAAGGTTTCACCTTCAGATAACTCACCGCGCATGAAAACATTACTCCATACGGTATAGAAAGTCTCTGGCAATGAAGCGGCTTCTTGATCGGTAAATCCTTTGGGGTATGGCAAGCATTGCGCAATGGGTGCAGTACACAACTCAGCATAGCCACCACCTTGCACTAATGCACAAACCTTATCGCCAACTTTAAGTCCAAATAGATTGTCAGAGTGCGCTAAATCACCGCCAACAATCTCGCCAGCCACTTCAAGGCCTGGAATATCAGACGCACCTGCAGGAACTGGGTAATGGCCTTTACGTTGTAAAACATCGGGACGATTAATCCCCGCAGCCAGCACCTTAATCAAAATCTCACCCGTTCCAGCAGCCGGAACTGCTGGATCAGGACGAGTAGCAGCCACCAACATATCCGGGGCGCCAAATTCTTTGATTTCCATAACGCGCATATGAACTCCGCTCGCTCAGTAAATTATTTAAGCAATCGCTTAAGCAGTTTCGCCAGATGCAGGAGACACTTCTGCCGCTACTTCCGCAACTTCAGTTGTGCCAGCCAAAGGAGCAATCGTGCCGCCCTCATCTGCCAATGCAGCCTTCAGAGAGAGACGCAAACGACCACGCTCATCAGCGGCTAACAATTTAACGCGAACAATCTGACCTTCTGCCAAATAGTCTTTGACTTCTTTTACACGCTCATTGGAAATCTCTGAGATGTGCAAAAGCCCATCTTTACCTGGAAGGATGTTTACCAAAGCGCCAAACTCGAGCAATTTCACTACTGGGCCTTCGTAGATCTTGCCTACTTCAGCTTCAGCAGTGATGCCTTCGATACGTGCTTTTGCTTCGGCCATACCTTCAGCAGAAGTAGAAGCAATTGTTACAGTGCCGTCATCCTTAATATCAATACTGCAACCAGTTTCCTTAGTTAAGGCCTGAATAGTTGCACCACCCTTACCGATTACTTCGCGAATCTTGTCTGGGTGAATCTTGAAAGAAACCATACGTGGAGCATGTGCAGACAATTCAGTGCGAACTGAACCCATTGCTTCTTGCATCTTGCTCAAAATATGTAAACGACCTTCTTTAGCTTGAGCTAAAGCCACTTGCATAATTTCTTTAGTAATACCCTGAACCTTAATATCCATCTGCAGAGCAGTAATGCCATTTGCAGTACCGGCAACTTTAAAGTCCATATCGCCTAAGTGATCTTCATCACCCAAGATGTCTGTCAATACAGCAAAACGGTTGCCATCCAAAATCAAGCCCATTGCTACACCAGCAACGTGTGCCTTAACTGGAACACCAGCATCCATCATTGCCAAGCAGCCACCGCAAACTGAAGCCATAGATGATGAACCATTAGATTCAGTAATTTCTGAAACTACGCGAATACTGTAAGCAAAATCTTCCGGGCTTGGTAAAACAGGAATTAATGCACGTTTTGCTAAACGACCATGGCCAATTTCACGACGCTTTGGGCTGCCTACACGACCAGTTTCGCCAGTCGCAAATGGGGGCATGTTGTAGTGGAACATGAAACGATCGCGGTACTCACCTTCGAGGGCATCGATAATCTGCTCATCACGCGCAGTACCCAAGGTAGCTACAACGAGAGCTTGTGTTTCACCGCGAGTAAATAGAGCTGAGCCATGTGTACGTGGCAATACGCCATTACGAATTTCAATGGGGCGAACAGTACGTGTATCACGACCATCGATACGTGGCTCACCATTCAAGATCTGGCTACGCACAATCTTAGCCTCGATTTCGAAGAGGATATTACCAACTGCTACTTCATCCACTTCGCCTTCTTCAGCCAGCTTTGCAATTACTTCTTTAGTAATTGCTTTTAACTTATCAGAACGAGCACCTTTTTGACGAATTTGATACGCCTCACGTAATGGGGCTTCAGCCAATGCAGAAACTTTTGCGATCAATGGCTCATCTTTAGGAGCAGCTTGCCAATCCCACTCAGGTTTACCAGCTTCACGAACCAAATCGTTGATGGCGTTAATCGCTGTTTGCATCTGTTCATGACCAAATACCACAGCACCCAACATTACTTCTTCAGAAAGTTGATTAGCCTCAGACTCAACCATTAAAACGGCAGCTTGTGTACCGGCAACAATTAAATCTAACTCACTGGTAGTTTGCTCTGTGCGAGTAGGGTTCAAGAGGTACTGTCCATTTGCATAGCCAACGCGCGCAGCGCCAACCGGACCACTAAATGGAATGCCGGAGACAGCTAATGCAGCAGAGGCTGCAATCAATGCAGGAATGTCAGACGGCACTTCTGGGTTAATTGACAACACATGCACGACTACTTGCACTTCGTTGTAGAAGCCTTCTGGAAACAGCGGACGAATAGGACGATCGATCAAACGGGAGATCAATGTCTCACCTTCAGATGGACGGCCTTCACGACGGAAAAAACCGCCAGGAATTTTGCCGGCAGCGTAAGTCTTTTCTAAATAATCGACTGTTAATGGGAAAAAGTCTTGGCCTGGCTTAGCAGACTTAGAGGCAACAACAGTGCCCATCACTACGGTGTCATCAACATTAACGATGACGGCGCCACCAGATTGACGAGCAATCTCGCCTGTTTCCATGGTTACTTGATGGTTACCCCATTGAAAAGTTTTTACTGCTTTGTTAAACATTGTCATTCTGATCTTCTCCAAATTGTTCACGCAAAATCCACATGGATATTGCGCTTGTCGTGGGATAAAGCAGTGTCACGACAACACTGGAGCGATTTAAGACTACAAGGGATGTCATTCCAGGGAGGCACTGAGATCATTAACCCAGAAACTCATTGGAATGACACGATCCCCAACACAAATAATCTTGCAGCGCTCAAAAAACAAGCCATCTACTTAAGACTGGTTCCGTTAAGAAACAACCCTAAGAGAGATGGCATTGCATACCGATAAGAATTACTTACGGAGACCTAATTTCTCGATCAATGCGCGATAGCGACCCAAATCCTTGCCCTTGAGGTAATCCAAAAGGCGGCGACGGCGTGAAACCATCTTCAACAAACCACGACGGCTGTGATGATCTTTAGCGTTAGCTTTGAAATGGGGGGTTAATTCATTAATACGAGCTGTTAGCAATGAAACTTGAACTTCAGGGCTACCCGTATCATTTGCGCTGCGCGCGTTCTCTTTGACGATTTCCGCCGTCTTAATATCAGCAACTGCCATTTTTCATACTCCTTACTTGCGAACACTTCAGCTTCCACCCAATTTGTGTCGTGCACTTATTAAACAAATAAAACAAAAAAGCTTTAAAAATCAAAGCCCTCGAATTGTAGCAGAGAGAAGCCTTAAAACCAGGGACAACGACAAAGAACTTGCTATGCTTAGGGGACCGATAACCTAGCAAATATAAAAATAATTAATAAAATCAATTACTTATGAAAATAAATCCCCTTATTCCAGGAATCTTTGCCATCATAATTGGCTAATTGGCGTTTTTGGCTTACACAGCACTGCATTTGCCCAGTTTTCTGCATTTTTTGGAAGCGACAAGACTGTTGCTCAACAACGCGATGACATCCTCAAAACGAGCAATGACACCTTAAAAGCGCTATACCAAATCCAACCCAAGGCAAAAGACCTGATCGAAAAATCCGTTGGCTATGCAACCTTCAGCAACTTTGGGATGAAGATCTTAATCGCTGGGGGCGGCACTGGGAGCGGTGTTGTGATTCAAAAGGATGCCAAGCCCATTTATATGAATATGGCTGAAGTGCAGGCCGGTCTTGGTATTGGCATTAAGTCATTCCAGAATATTTTTGTTTTCCAAACAAAGGCAGCGCTCAATGATTTTGTAAACTCCGGCTGGACTTTTGGCGGCCAGGTGACTGCTGCCGCCAAATATGAGGCTGACGGGGGCGCCTATCAAGATGCAACCGTAGTAGCGCCAGGCGTGCTGATGTACCAGCTTACAGACTCAGGTCTTGCTGCAGAGATTACCGGTAAAGGTACTAAGTACTATAAAAATACCGACCTCAATAAATAAAGTCGGCATTTAAGTTGCTTCTAAGAGTTACCTCTTAATTTAGGGGGTCATCTGCGCATTGAGCTTGACTTGGCTGGGGTCGTGCAATTTATTCAACGCCGACAAGTAAGCCTTAGCTGAGGCTGCGATGATGTCAGGATCCGTTCCAACGCCATTGACAATGCGCCCACCCTTGGACAAACGCACAGTCACCTCGCCTTGAGATTGCGTGCCAGAGGTGATTGCATTTACCGAATAGAGCAACTGCTCTGCCCCGCTCTTCACAATCTCTTCGATAGCGTTGAGGCTGGCATCAACTGGCCCGTTACCTTCAGCCTCTGAACTTGCCTCTTTATCGCCCACTCTAAAGGTGACCTTTGATCTTGGGCGTTCACCCGTTTCCGAATGCTGACTTAAAGAAATATATTTATAGATCTCACCTTCTTCTGCCGCTGCAGAATCTGACATGATGGCAATAATATCTTCATCAAAAATTTCAGCCTTTTGATCAGCTAAGGCTTTAAAGCGAACAAACGCCTCATTCAAATCTGCTTCAGCTTCAATAGCGATGCCCAACTCTTGTAATCGTTGCTTAAACGCATTGCGGCCAGATAACTTGCCGAGCACAATCTTATTGGTAGACCAACCCACATCTTCAGCACGCATGATTTCATAGGTATCACGGTTTTTCAAAATACCATCTTGATGAATGCCAGAAGTATGGGCAAAAGCATTAGCACCGACCACCGCTTTATTAGGTTGAACGACAAATCCAGTAATCTGGGATACCAACTTAGATGCAGGAACAATTTGAGTCGCATCAATACCGCAGACCATATCAAAATAATCCTTGCGGGTGCGCAATGACATCACAATTTCTTCTAATGCAGTATTGCCGGCACGCTCTCCCAAGCCGTTAATCGTGCACTCAATTTGACGTGCACCACCAATCTTCACTCCAGCCAATGAGTTGGCCACAGCCATACCCAAGTCATTATGGCAATGCACTGACCACACAGCATTATCTGAATTGGGAACACGTGTACTCAAGGTTTTAATAAACTCGCCATACAACTCTGGGGTCGCGTACCCTACCGTATCAGGAATATTAATTGTTGAAGCACCCTCATTGATCACTGCCTCAACCACGCGACACAAGAATTCCATTTCAGAGCGGTAACCATCTTCCGCAGAAAATTCAATATCCTCTGCCAAGTTTCTAGCAAATCGGATCGAACGTTTTGCCTGCTCCAAAACTTCTTCTGGAGACATGCGTAATTTAACCGCCATATGCAATGGGCTTGTAGCCAAAAATACATGAATACGTTTCGCATTTGC
>JACCDI011809885.1_pt1 | contig 10896 bp, 7 predicted proteins | sample 7442791 | NCBI WGS metagenome assembly JACCDI01 (sample SAMN15323434, study PRJNA562643) | freshwater metagenome | isolation source: river surface water | place: USA:Blue River Watershed | collected 2017-08-15
CACGACATGCAGCTGTGCGTGAAGTACAAGGTGCCGGTCATCATCACCAGCCTGGGCGCGCGCGAGGACATCAACCAGGCCGCCCACAGCTACGGCGGCGTCGTGTTGCACGACATCATCAACAACAAGTTCGCCCACAAGGCGATCGAGAAGGGCGCGGATGGCCTGATCGCGGTGGCGGCCGGCGCCGGAGGCCATGCCGGCACCAAGAGCCCCTTCGCCTTGATCCAGGAAATTCGCCAGTGGTTCGATGGCCCGGTGGCGCTGTCGGGCTCGATCGCCAGCGGCGGCGCCATCCTCGCGGCGCAGGCCATGGGCGCCGATTTCGCCTACATCGGCTCGGCCTTCATCGCCACCCACGAGGCGCGCGCGGCCGAAGCCTACAAGCAGGCGATCGTCGACTGCAATTCCGATGACATCGTCTACAGCAACCTGTTCACCGGGGTGCATGGCAATTACCTGGCGCCCTCCATCCGGGCGGCCGGGCTGGACCCGGACAATCTGCCAGAATCCGACCCGAGCAAGATGAACTTCGGCGGCGATGCCAAGAAAGCCTGGAAGGACATCTGGGGCTGCGGGCAGGGCATCGGTGCCGTCACCGCGGTCGTGACGGCGGCCGAGCGCATCGCCCAGCTCAAGAAGGAATACCAGGAGGCCCGCGCCCGCCTCCAGCTGTGATGAGCGAACCTTGTCTGGATTGAAGGAACCATCAGAGCGCCCTGCGGGGCGCTCTTTTTTGCTGGACCTGCTCAAGGCGACGGGCTGCCTGCTCATCGTCTTGCACCACCTGGCCTTCTACGGCCCCATGTCGGACGTGGTGTCGCAAGCGTGGCCGCGGCTGATCCATGGCTTGTCGGAGTACGGCCGTCTGGCGGTGCAGCTGTTCCTGGTGTGCTCGGGCTTCCTGAGCGCGGCCAGCCTGGCCGCGCAGCCCGGCATGGGTCCGGGCAGTGTGTTGCAGCTGGCCTGGCAACGCTACCTGCGCCTGTCGATCCCGCTGATGGCGGCCCTCAGCGCCGCCGTGCTGATCACCGAATGGGTGAGGCCGCACTTTGATCATCCCTCGCTGTCGGCCACACCGGATGGGTGGCAGACGGTTGCGCATGTGTTTTTCCTGCAGCACCTGGCCGATCTGGAGGCCCTGTCGGCCGGGGTCTGGTATGTGGCCATCGACTTTCAGCTCTACCTGATGACCTTGCTGGTCCTGTGGGTGGTCACGCTCTGGTCGCGCGTGCAGCCCGGGGCGCGACCCGAGGCCCTGCGCCTGCAGCTCATGCTGGGCCTGACCCTGGTCTCGCTGGTGCACTGGAACCTCCAGCCGGAACTGGACCTCTACGGCCTCTATTTCTTTGGGGCCTACGGCATGGGCTGGCTGGCCCACCGGGCCCGGCAAAGCCGCATCCCACCCAAGGGCTGGGCGGTGCTGATGGCCTTGGGCCTGCTGGCGCTGTGGGTCGATCCGCGCTGGCGGATTGCCACCGCCTGGGCCGTGGCCCTGTTGCTGGCGACGGCGCCTGAGCGCTGGTTGGCGCCCGTGGTGGTGAGCGGCTGGCGTGCGGGCGTGAGCCAGCTCTCGCGCATCTCCTACCCGGTGTTCCTGATCCATTACGCCGTGAGCCTGGCCGTCAGCGCTTTCGTCACAGCGCACTGGCCCCGATCGCTGGTCTGCAATGGCCTGGGCATGGCCGCGGTGGTGCTGTTGTCGCTGCTGGCGGGCCTGGGCTTGTACCGGCTCACGGAACGACCCCGCCCCAGCCTGCGGCGCTGGCTGGTCTGGGCGGCGGTCTTCATGGCCAGCACGGGGCTGGCCATGCGCTGGGCCGGCTCAGCGTGATGCGGCGCTGCGCACCCGCTGGTGGATGTGGGCCAGCGCTTCTTCCACCTGGTCGATCAGGATCAGGCACAGGTCACCGGGCTGCAGGCGCGCCAGTGCGGTGTCGATGGCGTTGAATTCGCCCTGGATGGATTCGGTGTGCCGCGTGCGGCTGGCGCCCTGCAGCCCTTGCTGGAGCAGGCCAATCACTTCGCCATCGGCCCGGCCGCGTTGACAGGCGTCCTGGTAGAGCAGCACATCGTCGAAGGCGGCGCCCAGGATGCGGGTCTGTTCACGGATGTCTTGATCGCGGCGGTCGCCGGCACCGCTGATCACCACCACACGCCGCTGGGCGGGCAGGTTGTCGATGGCCTGGACCAGCGCCTGGATGGCATCGGGGTTGTGGCCATAGTCGGCGATCAGGGTGGCGCCCCGGTAGTCGAAGACATTGAAGCGCCCGGGCACGCCCTGGACATCGCTGATGAAGCTCGACAGGCCCTGGGCGATGGCGTCCCAGGACACACCGACCGCCCAGGCCGCGCCCACCGCGGCCAGCACGTTCTCGGTCTGAAAGCCGATCTGGCCACTGAGCGTCAGCGGCACCTGCGACAGGGGCACGCGGAAGACCTGCTTGCCTTTTTGCGCCACGATGGCCCCGTTCTCGACAAACACCACACGCCGACCTTGTGCGCGGTGCGCCGCCAGCACGGGCTGGGTCACATCCATGGCGAAGAAGGTCACATCCCCGGGGCAGTGGGGCGCCATGGCCGCCACCGCGGGGTCGGCCGCGTTCAGTACGGCCATGCCATCGTGTTCGACGTTGAGCACGATCACCCGCTTGAGCACCGTCAGGTCTTCCAGCGTGGTGATGTAGTTCAGGCCCAGGTGATCGCCGCCGCCCAGGTTGGTGACCACGGCTACCTTGCAGCGGTCAAAGGCCAGGCCCTCGCGCAGCATGCCTCCGCGTGCGGTTTCGAGCACGGCGGCATCGACCTCGGGGTGCAGCAGCACATTGCGTGCGCTGCGCGGACCGCTGCAGTCGCCCGAATCGGTCTGACGGCCGTTGACATAGACGCCATCGGTGTTGGTCATGCCCACCCGCAGACCCTGGGCACGGATCAGGTGCGCGGTCAGCCGCACCGTGGTGGTCTTGCCATTGGTGCCGGTCACCGCGATCACCGGAATGCGGCCGGTCTCGCCCTGGGGGAACATGTGTTCGATCACGGCCCGGCCGATGTCACGGCCTTTGCCGAAGGACGGGGTCAGGTGCATGCGCAGGCCCGGGGCGGCATTGACCTCGACCACGCCACCGCTTTGTTCTTCCAGCGGACGCAGCACCGACTCGCAGACCACGTCCACGCCACAGATGTCCAGGCCGATCTGTTCGGCCGCCAGAATGGCGCGCGCGGCGACTTCGGGGTGGACGTCGTCGGTCACATCGGTGGCCGTGCCCCCGGTGGAGAGGTTGGCGTTGTCGCGCAGCAGCACCCGGCGGCCTTTTTCGGGCACGCTGGTGGGCTCCAGGCCTTGTGTGCGCAGGCGGGCCACCGCGATGTCATCGAAGCGGATGCGCGTGAGCGAGGTGGCGTGGCCTTCGCCACGGCGCGGATCGGCATTGACCAGATCCACCAGCTCGCGCACCGTGTGGACGCCATCGCCCACCACCAGCGGCGGCTCGCGCCGCGCCGCGGCCACCAGCCGCTTGCCCACCACCAGCAGACGGTAGTCGTGGCCGGGGAGGTATTTCTCGACCATCACCACGCCGTAGCGTGCGGCGGCGGCGTAGGCCGTGTCGTAGGCGCTGCGTTCGGTGATGTTGACCGTCACGCCCTTGCCCTGGTTGCCGTCTTTGGGCTTGACCACCACCGGCAGGCCGATTTTTTGCGCCACGGCCCAGCCCTGCTCGGGGCTGGTCACCGGCTGACCCATGGGGACCGGCACGCCTGCGGCATGCAGCAGCTTCTTGGTCAGGTTCTTGTCCTGGGCGATGTCTTCGGCGATCACGCCCGTGGTGTCGGTTTCTGCGGCCTGGATGCGCCTTTGGCGCGAGCCCCAGCCCAGTTGCACCATGGAGCCGTCGGTGAGTCGGAAAAAGGGAATGCCGCGCGCCATGGCGGCGTCGACGATGGAGCCGGTCGAAGGGCCCAGACGCTGGTCTTCGTCGAGCTCACGCAGGGCATGCAGCGCGGCTTCCAGGTCAAAGCTGCTGCCTTGCACCGCCGCCTGCAGCAGCTGTTCGGCATGGGTCAGTGCCAGCCGGCCGACGGCTTCTTCGGTGTATTGCACCGCCACCTGGTAGACGCCGGGCTCTTCGGTCGCCGTGCTGCGGCTGAAACTCACCGGGCAGCCGGCTTCGGCCTGCAGCCCGAGCGTGAGCTTTTCCAGGGCATGGGCCAGGGTCGGGGCCTGCCCGGTTTGCGGGTTTTCAATCGTGTCCAGTGCCGGAAAGAGGTGGCGCAGACGCTGCTCCACTTCGGGCGTGAGATGGTCCGAGGCGTCCTGGCAGCGCACGATGGCTTCGATGGCCGTGTGGCGGGTCCAGAGGTTGGGGCCCCGCAGGGCCCGGATTCGAGAGACTTCCATGCACCTGTCCTGTGTGCGAATGTTCAATGGGGGGCCGCGCTCTGGGCGTAGCTCTTGACGCCGGCGCGGATCAGCTCGGCGTTCATGCCCAGCACCCAGGCGGCACAGGCCGCCACCAGCATGTCGGTGGTGTCGAGGCGCTGCTCGCGCAGCAGGCGACCGACCGCGGGGCGCTGCACCGAGAGCACCTCGGTTTCCTGCGGGCCATGGGCCAGCACCAGGCTGCCTTCACGCCAGAAAGCGGCACGGCCGCCGGTTTGGCGGTGTTCGGCGATGCGGGGGTGGTCGGCGCTGCCGGCGAAGTACACCGTTTCGCCATCGCAATAGCGGCTCAGCCCGGCCACCGCCTCGTCTTCGGCATTGAGCACGCAGGCCCCGCCGGGCAGCACCACGTCGATCTGGGTGCGCACATAGCCGGGCACCCGGTCGTCGTCACCGGGGTACAGGTCTTCCAGCCCCTGTATGCCCGGCATGCGTGTGACCACGCCCACATGGCAGCGGTCATAGGGCAGGCCTTCGGTCATGAGGTGGCGCACATCGGACTCGAACACGGCCGCTTGCACCTGCCGGTTGATCAGCAGGCGTTCGGCATCTTCGAAGCCGATCGGGTCGTCCGCCTGCAGCCGGCGCTGGTTCACGAACAGACCCTCCCGGCACGACAGCCCGGTGTGCCAGCCTTGCAGCTGCAGCAGCCAGGCCGTCAGGCGCGCCGCGCGGGTGGTGTCGCCATCGCCCATCAGGCCGACCACAGGAATGCGGCCGTCTTCTTGCGGTGCAAACAGGTGGTCCAGAATCAGGCGGCCCACCGGGCGCGGCTGGCCTTTGGCCGGGTTCAGGTGCATGAGCAGGCTGGGCCCGGCATTGACTTCGACCACCGCGCCACCGACTTTTTCCAGCGGCTGTCCAATGTCGGGCGTGACCACATCGACGCCTGCGATGTCGAGCCCCACCACCTTGGCCGCCAGCACCGCCACGGTCGCCACGTCGGGGTGGACCTGGTCGGTCACATCGGTGGACATGTTGCCCGTGCGTTGCACCAGCACCCGCTGGCCGGCCGCGGGCACGCTCTCGGGCGTGAGGCCCTGGCGCGCGAGTTCGAGCACGGAAGTGGGTTGCAGCTCCAGGCTGACGATTTCCAGTGGGGCATCGCCGAACTGGCCCCGGCGCGGGTCGGCATTGATCTGCAATTCGATCAGCTCGCGCACCGTGTGCTGGCCATCGCCGTTGACGTAGGTCATTTCTCCGCAGGTGGCGGCAGCGAGCTGATCACCGACCACCAGCAGGCGGTGTTCCACCCCGGTGATGTAGCGCTCGACCATGACATCGCGTCCCTGCGCCAGGGCCAGCTCGTAGGCCGTTTCGATGTTGCTGCGCTCGCGCAGGTCCAGCGAGACGCCGCGTGAACGGTTGCCGTTGTCGGGCTTGACCACCACCGGCAGGCCCAGCTCCTGCGCGGCCGCCCAGGCGGCTTCGGGGCTCTCGACCACCTGGCCCTCGGGCACCGGAATGCCGCAGCGGCTGAGCAGGCGTTTGGTCAGGTCTTTGTCCCGGGAAATGCCTTCGGCAATCGCGCTGGTGCGGTCGGTTTCGGCGGTCCAGATGCGCCGTTGCCGCGCGCCATGGCCCAGCTGGACCAGGCTGCCGGCATTGAGGCGGATGAAGGGGATCTTGCGCTCGATGGCGCGCTCGACGATGCTGGCCGTGCTGGGGCCCACACAGCGGTCATCGACCATTTTCGAGAGCTTGGCGAGTTCGCCCTGCACATCGAAGGGGCGGTCTTCGATGGCGGCCATGATGAGGTCGCGCGCCGTGTGCAGGGCCAGCAGCCCGCAGGCCTCGTCGTCGGTGCGGAACACCACCTTGTAGACCCCGCGCGGCCCGGCCTCGCGGGCCTTGCCAAAGCCGGTCGGCATGCCGGCGCGGGTCTGCAGCTCCAGCGTGACGTGCTCCAGGATGTGGCCGGGCCAGGTGCCTTCGGCCATGCGCTGCAAAAAGCCGCCACGCACGCCCGGGCTGCAGCGGTGCTCGATCAGGCCCGGCAGCCAGGCCGACAGGCGCTCGTTGAAGCCGGGCAGGGTGTTGGAGGGAAAGTCTTCAAGCTCGCCGATGTCGATGAGGGCTTCGATGATCGGACGGTAGGTCCAGATGCTGGGGCCGCGCAGGTAAAGGGTGCGCAGGATCTCGATGTTCTTGTGGCTCATGTCAGAGGGGTGGGCGATACAATGGCCGACTCTTTCAAGTTGAGTTTCATGACCCCCACGACGACCCATGCGCAACGCGCCGTCATTCCGCAGGCGTGGCGGCCGCAGGTGCAATCCACCCTGCAATCCGATGAAAACGCGCTGGCCTGTCTGGAGGTTGACCTGGATGAGTCGCTCCGTTTTGCCAAATCGGCTGTTATTTTGACCGATCGGCGGCTGCTGGCCTGCGATGGCGCCACAAATAATTGTCAAGCCTGGGACTTGCGGCCCGACGACCGCATGACCCTGGCCGACCACGCCGGGGTCTGCACCCTCGAGTTTTTCAGCCAGGGGCGCCGCCAGGCGGTCTGGCGCTTCACCCTCGGTTGGCAGCCTGCGGCCCTGCGCCTGCTGTCCCTGTTTGAACAACGCCAGGCCCGTGAGCCCGAAGGCCAGCCACTGCAAGCCCTGCTGGCCGGCAGCGTCTGCCCGGTCTGCCAGGCGCCGCTGGATGAAGGCGCCGACGAGTGCATGCGCTGCGGCCGCGAGGACCTGACCCCGCCCTCGACCTGGACCCTGCTCAAGCTCTGGCGTTTCGGTCGTCCCTACCGCCGGCAGCTGCTGCTGGGCTTTGCCCTCACGCTGGCGTCCACGGCCGCCACCCTGGTGCCGCCCTACATGACCATGCCGCTGATGGACGAGGTGCTGATCCCCTACCAGAGCGGCAAGCCCATCGACCCGTCCCTGGTGGCGCTCTACCTGGGTGGGCTGTTCGGCGCGGCCTTGCTGGCCTGGGCGCTGGGCTGGGCCAAGACCTACATCCTGGCCCTGGTGTCCGAACGCATCGGCGCCGACCTGCGCACCACCACTTACCGGCACCTGCTGAGCCTCTCGCTCGAATACTTCGGCGGGCGGCGCACCGGCGACCTGATCGCGCGCATCGGCAACGAGACCGACCGCATCAACGTGTTCCTCTCGCTGCACCTGCTGGACTTTGCCACCGACGTGCTGATGATCCTGATGACCGCGGTCATCCTGTTCACCATCAACCCGACGCTGGCGCTGATCACGCTGCTGCCGCTGCCCTTCATCGGCTGGCTCATCCACGTGGTGCGTGACCGCCTGCGCACCGGCTTTGAAAAAATCGACCGGGTCTGGGCCGAGGTCACCAATGTGCTGGCCGACACCATCCCTGGCATCCGCGTGGTCAAGGCCTTTGCACAGGAAGAGCGCGAGGCCCAGCGCTTCAAGGACGCCAACCGCCACAACCTGAACGTGAACGATCGCCTCAACCGTGTCTGGTCCCTGTTTGCGCCCACCGTGGCACTGATGACCGAAATCGGCCTGCTGGTGGTGTGGGGCTTTGGCATCTGGCTGGTGGCCCACGACAGCATCACGGTGGGCGTGCTCACCGCGTTTCTGGCCTACATCGGCCGTTTCTACACCCGGCTCGATTCGATGAGCCGCATCGTCTCGCACACGCAAAAGGCGGCCTCGGGGGCCAAGCGCATTTTCGACATCCTCGACCACGTCTCCAGCGTGCCCGAACCCCTGACGCCGGTGGCCTTGCCCGAGCGCGTGCGCGGGCACATCCGCGTGCGCGAGGCGGGTTTCCGCTACGGCAACCGCGCGGTCATCCGGCAGCTCGATCTGGACATCGCGCCTGGCGAGATGATCGGCCTGGTCGGGCACAGTGGCTCGGGCAAGAGCACCCTGGTCAACCTGATCTGCCGCTTCTACGACGTCTCCGAGGGCGTGATCGAACTCGATGGCGTGGACATCCGGCAGTTGCGCATCGCCGACTTCCGGCGCCAGATCGGCCTGGTGCTGCAGGAGCCCTTTTTGTTTTTCGGCACGATTGCCGACAACATCGCCTACGGCATGCCCGAGGCCACGCGCGAAGACATCATCGCTGCGGCCCGCGCCGCCCATGCGCACGAGTTCATCCTGCGCATGCCGCAAGGCTATGACTCGCTGGTGGGCGAGCGCGGCCAGGGCCTCTCGGGCGGCGAACGCCAGCGCATCAGCATCGCCCGTGCCCTGCTGATCAACCCGCGCATCCTGATCCTGGACGAAGCGACGTCCGCGGTCGACACCGAGACCGAAAAGGAAATCCAGAAGGCCCTCGACAACCTGGTGCGCGGCCGCACCACGATCGCGATTGCGCACCGGCTCTCGACCCTGCGCAAGGCCGACCGCCTGGTGGTCATGGACAAGGGCGTGGTGGTCGAGCAGGGCAACCACGACCAGCTCATGGCGCTGGAGGGGGCCTACTGGCGCCTGTACCAGGCGCAGCAGCGCCAGGCCGAAGCCGAAGGCGCGGTGCTGGGGCGCGAGCCCGAGGAGATCAAGGCATGAGCACCGGACAGCTCGAACGCAACCCGCTGGGCCGCTGGGTCTGGACCGATGCCCAGGGCACGCGCCACGAACAGGTGCTGGTCGTGCGGGCCTACCCGGTGACCGCGCCCGAGCAGGGCGTGGGCATCATGGACATGGAAGGCCATGAACTGGCCTGGTTCGATCGGCTTGACCAGATCGCACAGCCGCTGCAGGACCTGCTGCGCCAGGCGGTGGCCGAGCGCGAATTCCTGCCCGAAATCCAGCGGCTGATGGCCGTCAGCAGCCTGGTCACGCCCAGCTTCTGGACGGTGCAGACCGACCGGGGGCAAGCGCGTTTCCTGCTCAAGGGCGAGGAAGACATCCGCCGCCTGACCGGCAAGACCCTGATCGTCAGCGACGTCGACGGCGTGCAGTACCTCATCCGCGACCCGATGGCGCTGGACCGGCATTCGCGCAAGCTGCTCGACCGCTTCATGTAGCGCCGGGGCCCGGGCTGGCATAATTTTGGCCATGGGGCCGCATGTCGCGGCCCCTTCTGTCATGGAAGATCCCCCGATGAACACCACCCCCTCCGGCCTGCAGTATTTGGACACCGTTGTTGGCGAAGGCGAGTCTGCCCAGGCCGGCCAGGATGTGGTCGTGCACTACACCGGCTGGCTCTACAAGGACGGGCAGCAGGGCGCCAAGTTCGATTCGAGCAAGGACCGCCGCGACCCCTTCGTCTTTCCGCTGGGCGCCGGCATGGTCATCAAAGGCTGGGATGAAGGTGTGGCGGGCATGAAGGTCGGCGGCGCCCGCACCCTGATCATTCCGCCCGAGCTGGGCTACGGCGCCCGTGGCGCTGGCGGCGTGATCCCGCCGAACGCCACCCTCCAATTCGACGTCGAATTGCTGGCGATCGAATAAGCCCGATCCGGGGGGGGGGCGAGCCGCCCTCGGCCCCCACTTGAAATGTCCGGGATGACCCTTATTTAAGGGTTGAAATTCCTTTTTGCTGATTTTTTAAGCACAAATGTCCGACCACACCCCTTCCCAAGACAGCGCGGCGGCCGCGCCCCCCGAGGCCGCGCCCAGCGCAGCGCCCGAGCAGGACCTGGCCGCGCAACTGGCCGAGCTGCAGGCCAAGAACGCCGAACTGGCCGACCTGTATCTGCGCGCCCAGGCCGATGTGCAGAACGCCCGCCGCCGCGCCGACGAAGAAATCGCCAAGTCCCGTAAGTTTGCCGTCGAGTCATTTGCCGAGAGCCTCTTGCCCGTCATCGACAGCCTCGAGGCCGGTCTGGCCATTCCCAATGCCAGCCTCGAGCAGATCCGTGAAGGCAGCGAGGCCACCCTGCGCCAGCTCAGGAGCGCGCTGGAGCGCCACAAGGTGGTCGAGGTCAATCCGGCCGCCGGCACCAAATTCGATCCCGCCCAGCACCAGGCCATCAGCATGGTGCCGGCCGAGCAAGAGGCCAACACCGTGGTGAACGTGCTGCAAAAGGGCTTCCTGATTGCCGAGCGTGTCTTGCGCCCTGCCCTGGTCACGGTGGCCGCGCCCAAATGAGCCCCACAGGATCGGGCGCGGCCTCCGCTTGAAAACCGGCGCGGCGTCCCCAACTCAACACCAATTCACATTCATTTCCGGAGTACCACATGGGAAAAATCATCGGCATTGACCTGGGCACCACCAACTCGTGCGTGGCCATCATGGAAGGCAATAGCACCAAGGTGATCGAGAACGCCGAAGGCGCGCGCACCACGCCGTCCATCATTGCTTACCAGGAAGACGGCGAGATCCTGGTGGGCGCCAGCGCCAAGCGCCAGGCCGTGACCAACCCCAAGAACACCCTGTACGCCGTCAAGCGCCTGATCGGTCGCAAGTTCAGCGAAAAGGAAGTGCAAAAGGACATCGACCTGATGCCCTACACCATCTCGGCGGCGGACAATGGCGACGCCTGGGTGGAAGTGCGTGGCCAGAAGATGGCCCCGCCGCAGATC
>JACCDI010362754.1_pt1 | contig 10893 bp, 10 predicted proteins | sample 7442791 | NCBI WGS metagenome assembly JACCDI01 (sample SAMN15323434, study PRJNA562643) | freshwater metagenome | isolation source: river surface water | place: USA:Blue River Watershed | collected 2017-08-15
CCGCTGGTTGACATGGTCTTTGATACCAAGATGACCGCAGCAAGCGAAAGACCAAGTGCTGCTTCATAGCTAACCATCTGCGCAGATGCGCGAACTGAACCAAGCAATGGATACTTCGAACCGCTGGACCAACCAGCCAGCATGATTCCGTATACCGCGATTGCAGAAATAGCAAGCGTGAACAAGACGCCAATCGACGGATCTGCAAGCTGCACTCGCGTGGTGTGACCAAACCAGGTAACGAGGCCATCATTGTCGCCACGGAAATCGCCACCGAGCGGAATGATGGAAAACGAAAGGAACGCAGGCACGAATGCGAGGAACGGTGCAATCTTAAAGACAAATGGGTCTGCACGATCTGGAACTAAGTCTTCTTTGAAGAACAATTTGATTCCGTCAGCAAGAGTTTGCAGCAATCCGAAAGGGCCTGCCTTGTTTGGACCAATTCGGTTGCCCATTCCAGCAACAACTTTTCGCTCGAACCACACCATGAGCATGGTGGCAACTAGGCCAGTTACGAACACCACCAAAACCTTCAGTACAACAATGAGCAATGGCGTCCACAGAAGGTCACCTTTCAGCACTGGGTCAATGGCGAGCAATGAGATCATGCGAGTTTCTCTATTCGCACATCAACAATGTCTGCGTGTACATCGAAAATTTCGCGGGCATCATTGCCAGGTTGATTGAATGGCAACCAGGCAGTTCCGCGCAACACATCTTCTGACGTGGTTACTGGTAACACTGCAGTTGCCTTCGTGGAAATCACTTGCACATTCGCGCCAAGATCTACGCCAATTCGAGCCAGGTCCAATGGATGCACTACTACTGTTGCCCCTGTTGCCAATTGCGCAAGCGACGGGCTCTTTGCTGTACCGACAGCGGCGTCGTACAACTTGCGGAACGAAACAATTCGGTAGTCGTATGAATTTCGATCCTGCACCGCCAGAGTTGAGCGACTGAGCGTCAATGGTGCCGGATGATTCATCATCACACCGTCGTGACGCAAGGCCTTGGTGTTCACTGCCGGAGCAAACTGTGCAACGGTGTTCGCCAGTTTTGCAGTTACTTCCTCAACCGAACCCACGCCGAGATCTTTGCCCAACGCGGTTGCAAGTTCTGCTGCAATCATCCAGTCAGGACGTGAAGTTCCTGCAGGTGTGATTTTCTGAGCAACGTTGCTGATACGACCTTCAAGGTTTGTGGTGGTTCCGTTCTTTTCACCAAATGCTGCGGCAGGAAGCACAACATCTGCCTGCGATGTTGAAGGCGTCATGAACGTGTCAATGGAAATGATGTTTCGCGCACCAGCAAGACCGCGACGTGCAAGGTCTGCATCCGGAACATCACTCATTGGGTCGGCGCCCAGCAACACCAAAGTGTCTATTTTTCCTGCAGCTGCAAGTTCCAAAATTTCTGCGGTGTCTGCTGCACCATTTTGCGGCGAAAGACCTGCAGTGATTGCACCGCGCACGTTGCCGCGACGTAACACTGGAAGCACTTTTGCCTGTGGTGCAACATGCAAAATTTCGGCAAGCGCCAACACCGTTGATTCGGCGCTTTCCGCCAAATTCATGCGACCAACAATGACCGAAACCGAGCCACTGCCAATCTGCTTCAAGATGACTGGGTCGAGACCCGCATTGATCGTTGATGCAATTTTGCCTGGTTCGACCAACACGCTCTTCCAAGCACTTGGCGTAAGTCCAGTAGGTCGCGAAGTGATCTCAACCACTTTTGACTTGCGCTTTTGGGCAACATCTCGAACGCGTAGGTAGAGAACCGGAAGTTCTTCTTTCAAATCTGGAGACAGCAAGATGATGGTGTTTGCAGCAACTGCTTCATCAATGGATGCTTGTGGTAAGGCAAAAACTTCAGCTGGCAGCCCGTCTGCAAGTTGAGCGTCGCGTTGGTTTACGCCCATGGCATCGGCAAGTTGTGCCCAGGCAAATGCGTCTTCATTCGTTCCTCGAGCCCCACCAATAATCGCTACCGATTCAGGCGACACTGCGAGCGACGTACGCAACATGCGTGCAGCAGTATCAAGTGCGCTTGACCAAGTAGTTGCGACGTGGTTGCCCTGCGCATCTTTCACGTACGGAGTTGTTAACCGCTCTTCGGAATTCACCGATTCGAAGTTGAAACGACCTCGGTCGCACAACCATCCCCAGTTCACTGGGTCAATGTCAACACCCTGATAACGAACCAATTCGTCGCGACTGCTTTGCACCACCGTGCGACATCCAACTGAACACGTTGTGCAGGTGCTTTCCGTCTGGTCCAAGTCCCAAGGACGCGCCTTAAAGCGATATGGCTTCGCAGTTAATGCACCTACTGGGCAAATCTGCACCGTATTACCTGAGAAATAGCTACTGAATGGCTCGTCTGGGAAGGTCATTACCTGCGTGTTGTTGCCACGACTAGTGAATGAAATAAGTGCGTCACCAGCAACTTCATCAGCAAAGCGCGTGCAACGATCGCACAAAATGCAACGCTCGCGATCCAAAAACACATTGTCGCTAATTGGAATTGGTTTTTCGTAGTGGCGCTTTTCTTCTACATAGCGACTCTCACCAGGGCCATGGCTAAATGCTTGATCCTGTAACGGACACTCGCCACCCTTATCGCACACTGGACAATCGAGCGGGTGATTCGCGAGCAACAATTCGAGCACACCTTCTTGAGCCTTCTTCACTTGCTCAGTTTCGGTGCGAACTACTTGGCCTTCGGCAACAGGTGTCATGCACGACACCACCATCATTGGACCTCGTGGACCTTCAACTTCAACTAAGCACTGACGGCACATGCCAGCTGGCGCCATACGTGGGTGGTAGCAAAAACGTGGAATGAAATCGTTTGACTTATCGGCTGCAGCAATGATCAAGTCGCCCTTGCGCGCAGAAACGACTTTGCCGTTAATGGTGAGGCTGACTGCGTTTGGGTCGACAGGAGTTGTATTTGTTGGATCAACAGTGGTCATGATGCAGCTCCAACGGCAGTAACAGGAATAGTGATTCGCTTGGTCACGCGAGCCTCAAATTCACTTCTAAACAAAGTAAGTGCAGAGTGAATTGGTGCATATGCGGATGGACCAACGAAGCAAATGGTGGTCATCTTGTACGGAAATGGAACTGCTGCAAGTCCCAGAGCTTCATTCGAAGCGTGTGGGAAATCTCCAGGACAAATGCTGGTTCCTACTTCGATGAGCTGCTGCAAATCTGCATCAGTTCCTGTGCCGTTGACAACGCGAGTAAGAATTCGCTCTAACCATGTTCCACCTTCGCGACATGGAGTGCACTTGCCGCACGATTCGTGTGCATAGAAATGCGTAAGCGTAAGTGCAGCTGCAGGAATGTCGGTGGTCTCGTCCATCACCATGATTGCGCCAGAGCCAAGCATTGAGCCTGCTGGTCCAACCTGACTGGCTTCAAAGGGAAGATCGAGTTGATCAGGTGTAAACCACGGTGCAGAACCACCACCAGGAACAAACGCCTTCAATTTGTTTCCATTGCGAATACCACCGCAAAACTCTTCTCCGTATAACAAGTCGCGGAATGTGGTGGTGCCGTTAATGATTTCGTACACCCCCGGGCGCTTTACGTGACCTGATACTGCAACCATGCGCGTTCCAGGAGATGTCTTGGTGCCAATTGCCGTGTAGGCCTCGACGCCATTGCGAATGAGCCACGGCAAGTTAGCCAACGTTTCTACGTTGTTCACGATGGTTGGCTGTCCGTACAAACCATTAGCTGCTGGGAAGAAAGGTGGCTTCAACCGCGGCATACCGCGATTTCCTTCAAGACTTTCAATCAACGCGGTTTCTTCGCCAACTACGTAAGCACCAGCACCCCAGTGCAGCACAATGTCGACTGAGAATTTTGAACCCAAAATGTTTTTGCCAACATAGCCGGCTGCATACGCCTCGTTCAGTGCAGTGGCAACGCGTTCTTGCGCAAGTGCCATTTCACCGCGGATGTACAAGAAGCACTGTGACAAACCTGCTGCGTAACACGCAATAAGGCAACCTTCAATTAACTGGTGTGGATCGCGCTCCATGAGCAAGCGGTCTTTATACGTGCCGGGTTCACTCTCGTCGCCGTTCACTACCAAATATCGTGGCCACACTTGTTGAGGGGTTAGTCCCCACTTAGTTCCCGCAGGGAAACCTGCACCACCACGGCCAAGCACCGTTGCACCTTTAACTTCTTCGTGAATTTCTGCGGCTGGCTTCGACAATGCTTTGCGAAGTGCCGAGTAACCATCAGTAGCCAAGTAGCGCTCAATGGTGTACGAATCGGTGAATTCGAAACGTGAAGTAACCACTTTCGGACGATCGCCGGCAATGAACCCCGGTGCGTGTGGGTAGGAACTCATAGCGCAGGCTTCCCGTCTAGCCAAGCAGGGCCTTCGGTTACATCTTCTGGAGCAACTGCACCAACACCCTTGTCGGAAGGGATGCGTTGACGTACTTTTGCAAGTACTCCATGCGCTGGAATTTCGTCCGCAAGTTTTCCAGCACGCAAATCATCAATCAAGTTGTCAAAGTCGGTTGGAGTGACCCGGAATCGGTAGCGATAGTTCACTTGCAATGTTGGCGCCTCAGTGCATGCAGCCTGGCACTCAGCGTGTGCAAGCGTAAACATGCCGTCTGCAGTTGTTCCACCCGCCTTCACTCCAAGCTTGTGTTCAGCATGATGCATTAGTTCTTCTGATCCCATCAGCGCGCATGACATGGTGCCGCACATATTGATGAGATATTTACCCACCGGTTCAAAACGGAACATCTCGTAGAACGTTGCGGTTCCGTACACCTCAGCTGATGTGACACCAACGAGTTCGCCAAGGTGCACCATGGCCTCGCGAGTGATGTAACCGTTTTGCTCTTGCGACAAATGCAACAGCGGAATAAGTGCGGACTTTGGTCGTGGATAGCGACCAATGATTTCTTTAGCAATCACAACGTTTGCGTCGGTCAAACGGCTCATCGGTCTACCTCGCCAAGCACTGGGTCAACAGAGGAAATTACAGCGACCGCGTCTGCCACCAATCCACCGCGCATCATGTGTGGCAATGCTTGCACATTGACAAATGATGGTGCACGTACATGCATGCGATAAGGAGTTGGTGAACCGTCGCTCGCGATGTAACAACCAACTTCGCCACGCGGACTTTCAATTGCTACATACACTTCGCCTTCAGGCACTTTAAAACCTTCAGTGAAAATCTTGAAGTGGTGAATAAGTGCTTCCATCGACTCGTCAATGCGAGCACGTGGTGGTGGGGTCACTTTCTTGTCTTGAATGCGGTAATCGCCACTTGGCACTCGATCAAGAATCTGGCGCACAATACGCATTGACTCGCGAATTTCATTCAAGCGAATTGCGTAACGGTCAAATGCATCGCCGTAGCTTCCAACAATCACGTCAAACTCAAGTTTGTCGTAATGCATGTACGGCATGTCGCGACGCAAGTCCCAAGCTAAGCCAGTACTGCGCAAAATTGGGCCGGTTGCACCAAGAGCAATTGCTTCTGCCTGAGTGATCACGCCAACACCTTGCAGGCGCTCACGCCAAATTGGCTGATTCGTCATAAGCACGTCGTACTCACCAAGACGATCAGGCAACATGTCCAAAATCGACATCACATCGTCGCGCCAACCTGCTGGCAAATCTGCTGCAACGCCACCAGGACGAATGAAGTTGTGGTTCATACGCAAGCCGGTGACTTTTTGGAAGAAACGCAACACCACTTCACGCTCTCGCCATCCGTACAACATCATGGAAACCGCACCAATGTCCATGCCGTTTGTTGCCATAAACAACAAGTGGCTGCTCATGCGATTCAGTTCCGACATCAACATGCGAATCCACACTGCACGCTCTGGAATGTCGCCATCGATACCGAGCAACTTCTCGGTTGCCATGCTGAACACCAATTCGCTGTTCAGTGGCGACAGGTAGTCCATGCGCGTCACGTTGGTTCCACCCTGCATGAAGGTGAGTGACTCGCCAGTTTTTTCCATTCCCGTGTGCAAGTAGCCAATAATTGGCTTGCATCGCAAGACGGTTTCGCCCTGGAGTTCGAGCATCAATCGCAATACGCCGTGCGTACTTGGGTGCTGTGGCCCCATGTTGATGATCATGGTCTGATCTTCGCCCGGGTCGGCTTCTACTTCGGCAAGAAGCGCAGCGTCTGCTTCGCTCATTCGCAACACCGCTCCAACTTCACGCATCACTTCTTTTGCGGTCAGTTCTGAACGCGAACGAAGCTCTTGATTACCTTCGTTAGTTCCCGCTGCAGCGGAAATAATGGTGTCACTTTCACGCGGGGTCACGATGCAGCTCCCTTGAATTGGACTGGGATACGACCTTGCGCATAATCCTTGCGCAGTGGGTGACCCTGCCAATCTTCTGGCATCAAAATACGTGTGAGGTCTGGGTGACCAGCAAATGAAATTCCAAACATGTCAAACACTTCGCGTTCCATTGCTTCGGTGCCTGGATACAAGTCGAACAAAGAATCGATACTTGGGTCAGACTCGCTCACCTGAACACGAACTCGCAGGCGCTCACGCTTACTCAACGACAATAGGTTGACAACAACTTCAAAACGTTCTGGCGAAACCCCACTTGGAAGCGTGCGCGAGGCATGGGTTAAGAAATCAACTGCAGTGAGGTCTGCGCACATTTCATAACCGTCATCAACAAGCTTTTTCATCGTTTGCATATATGACGACTTGGGAACAAACAGAACTGCCTGGCCACGCGAATCTCCAAGCAGACAGCCGTGCAAGGTCGCAGGTGTTGCGATTTCTTCGGTGGTCACGAGAATTACCTCGACCCAAGAATGACTGGAGTAGTAATTCCTGCCGGAATTTCTTGAATATGTACGTTCGCTCCAGCGCCACTGGTTGCACGACGGCGCATGATTTCGCCATCTTCAATAAGTTGATGCAAGGTCTCAATTGCGTGAATCAAAGTTTCTGGTGTTGGCGGGCATCCTGGTGCATACACATCAACAGGAACAACCTGATCAACACCTTGAACAATGGCGTAGTTGTTAAACATTCCACCACTGCTTGCGCATACACCCATGCTGATCACCCATTTAGGTTCCATCATTTGGTCGTACACCTGACGCAAAACTGGTGCCATCTTTTGACTGACACGTCCAGCAACAATCATGATGTCTGCCTGACGCGGAGACGCGCGGAATACTTCCATTCCAAATCGCGCAAGGTCATAGTGCGGTGCTCCGGTACCCATCATTTCAATTGCACAACAGGCAAGGCCGAAAGTTGCACCCCAACTTGAGCGGGAACGCGACCACTTGACTAGGTCTTCAATGCGACCCGTGAGAAAGTTGTGATCGAGACCTTCTAATCCATCATCGAGAACGTTGCGGACAACTCCCATTACGCGGCTGCTCCTTCGTTGCGACCTTCAAAACCAACACGACGAATTGTGCTGGTGAAAGTTCGCGAATCAGAAGTCATCGGATTCGACATACCGTCGTCCAGCCTGACCGCTTTCTTAATTGGGCCCCAATCGAGCGCGCCTCGAGCAATTGCATAAACAAAAGCAGAAAAGAAAACCGCGCTAAATGCAAGCATTTCAAAAAACACGTATGAACCAAGTGCAGCATGCGACACTGCATACGGGTAGACGAAAATGATTTCAATGTCGAACATGATGAACAACATGGCGATGATGTAAAAACTGACTGGAAATCGCTCCGGTGCTTCACGGCTAGGAACAATTCCGCACTCATATGGAGCCGACTTAGCAGTGTTAGGACGACGTGGGGCCAGCAGCTTTGATGCGACGAGACTTATTGCGCCAAACAGCACAGCAAGTGTCGCTAACACCACTATTGGAAGATACTGACCCACGAAAACCCTTAAGCCTTAACAGGCGATTTGTCACTGGCGAGATTTTCGCGAAGGAAAAGTTCTCGACGGTGAAGCAGCCAGCACAAGATGACGAAAATCAGTCCTGATCCAAACGTGATCAAAATGGCTGGTTGACGTTTTGCACCGAGGTCACGGATCATATAAACGTAGCGATGTGGCTGCGTTTCGTCGGCAACTGGACGAGCAGGTGCTCGACCCGGTTCGGTTCGCTGAGGCACGATAGGTACTACCTCTACTAAGGCGTATCGCGCTTTATGAAAGAACGCAACGAAGTCAAGGGATTCGTTGATCTTTGGGTATCGCTCGCCACCGCGGTCATACACGGCAACGCTCAAATATTCACCTGCTGCAAACTCTTCTGCTTCAATTTGCAAAATCGCATCTGAAGCAGCAACTGCTTGTCCGCGTTGCGGGTCTGCATCATCAAGCAATCTCCAACCCTCTTCTTGAAACTGAGCGGAGGTTTTCTTGGCTGCTTCAGTTGGCGTCGAAGCGGGTTCAACTGGATTTTCCAAAATGCCTGCAGCAGTAAGCAGACTTGAGTCGCGAATAATCGTGACAGGTTCTGCAGGTTTCCACGACGGTTCTGGACCTTTTAATCCAATGCCGTACGTCCACCAAACAGCCGCCATTACTGTCATCCACCCAAACAATGCAGACATCACGATAAGAAAACCCAAACGTGCGCCCAGGTTTGTTCCGACAACGAGGTAGCTACCACCAATCAGAACAATGACCATCAAAATAACGACTACAGCGCCGCGAATTTCTGGTTGCCATGAAATTGCTAACAGTGTTGACAACATTTACAGACCTCGCACGTAATCGACGATTGCGTTGATTTGTTCCTCGGTCAGCATGGCACCAAACGCCGGCATGCGACCGCTTCCTTGACCCTGTTCGCCATAGCGCTTGCCGTATTCACTGCCGCCCTTGATGAAATTCATCATGTCGTTCTTGACAGGGAATTGACGAACTGATGAGCCGCCTGTGAGGTTTGGACCAAGTGCTCCACCACCCGTGATCTGCGGGTCGCCATACGACCAGCCCTTCGTGTGGCAACGAGCGCATGAGTAATTGCCTCCGCCCAAATCAAGGTTGAACAATGCTTCACCAAGCGAAGAATACGTTCCAGCCGCAACTAACCGCTCGGCTTCGGCTGTAATTTCATCTTGCTTTTCCTTCGGTAAATGTCCGCCATCGCAAATGCGAGGATCAGCATCAACAACCGCGCAGTTCTCTCGAGGAATTTGAATACTCTTCAAATACGACAGAACTGTTTGAATTTGCTGATCGTTCATTGGTCCACCACCAACAACACCCCATGGCGACATTGGAGAGAATGGACGACCATATTCAAGAATGAAGCGCACTTCGCTTTCACTGAATCGGTAAAAAATGGTGTTCAAGGCTGGTGACTTCCAGCTCACTTCTCGAACTTCACCCGTCTTTGAATCGGTAAGTGCATACACAGCAGCACCACCAGCACCTTTTGTTCCACCGTGGCAACCTGCACAGTTAAATCCACCATTTGCGGTCACGTCATACAGACGGCTGCCCCATGATTCGAAGCGATGGTCCCAGCCATTTCTTGCACCTTCTTGACGACCTGGCTCAAGAATCCAATACAGCGGCAATGCAAGTGTGACGATGGCAAGAAATGCGATACCGATGAGCTGCGTGCGCTCAATTTTCTTGCCTTCAAGAATTTCGTCGTCGTAATACGGCTTACGGTTTGCGGCAAGTTTGATTTCGGATCCAATTTCTGCACGACTCTTGCGAATGTTGGCAAGGCCATAGAGCGCCCAGCCAATCAACGCAATGACGAGGAAGAACCAAGACAAATTGGTAGTTACATCAGCAAACATCAGTGCGAACCTCCACCCACGCAGTGTGGGCCTTCAGCTTCTTGACCTGTGGTGTTCGTACCAATTGGTGGACCACCAAACACAGTTCCCGTATCAACCACAAGGATGCCGTTAGCAACCGACACACCGAAGCGATCCATACCGCGCGGTGCTGGACCACCCTTCTTTTCGCCTACACGATTGAACTGTGAACCGTGGCACGGGCACTCGAACCACTGAGAGCTTCCGCATTCTGGAACTCGACATCCAAGGTGCGGGCACTTTTGATAGAGCGCAATGACTCCACCTTCAAGACCCGCATAGACCGGAGCCTGATGGCCATACGCAGCTTGCCCTTTAGACAACGACTCCTTTGGGTACTCAGTAATCCACGCACGAGCTTGCGGCATGTACAAGAAGCCCTTGTTTGCACGAATCTGGGTAATCACATCGGTCAGGTTTCCAATCGTGATCTTTGAACCGAAGCCACCAGACGAACTTGTCCAGAGAAATCCGATCAGGGATGCACCGAAACCGCCAAGGCTTGCACTGAAAAGCGTGATGATTGCGCGATTAAAGAATTTTCGACGCGTTACGCCGAGTGCTTCTTCATCTGGCGCAACCCATGGTTCAATTTCAGCCTTAGGCGCAGCAACTATCGCAGAATTCTGCTTGCGTACGACAGCCTCAAATTGACGACCGGTGAGTTGCTCTGGATCTACAGCTCCGCGGTCCTTCTTGCGAGTTTCGCGCGCAAGTGTTCCTGTTCCACGAACACCCGAGGCACGCGACGAGGTCAGCACAACGCCAACCCCAGCAACAATAAGGACCGCGATTGCGATGGTGATGATTTGAATTGTTGTCATATATATACGTCTCGCTTTAGAGCTCGAAGAAGATTCCGTCACGCCAAGGGAACGTGAAGTTGTAGCCAGGTCCACGGAAGAACGAACTCACGATTACGAGTACGGCCCAGAACATCAAGAAGATCGTGAACATGCTGGTCATGAACTTGCGATCTTCTGGCTTGTTTGAAACTGTTTTGTCCAAGAATGGAGCAAACATCAACGCAACAAGACCAACTGTTGGAAGCGTTACACCCGCAATCATTGGGTGGAACATGGTGAGCAATTC
>JACCDI011711210.1_pt1 | contig 10893 bp, 10 predicted proteins | sample 7442791 | NCBI WGS metagenome assembly JACCDI01 (sample SAMN15323434, study PRJNA562643) | freshwater metagenome | isolation source: river surface water | place: USA:Blue River Watershed | collected 2017-08-15
ACGAGATCCGCGAGGCCTTGGCGGGCTTTGGCGGGGTGAACCGGCGCTTCACCCGTGTTGGCGAAGTGGGGGGCGTCACCATCATCGACGATTACGGCCACCACCCGGTGGAAATCGCCGCCGTGCTGAAGGCCGCGCGCCAGGCCATCGCGGGCACCCCCGGCGCGCGTGTCATCGCCATCCACCAGCCACACCGCTATTCCCGCCTGTCCAGCCTGTTCGAGGACTTCTGCACCTGCTTCAACGAGGCGGACGTCGTGGCCATCGCCGATGTCTATTCGGCGGGCGAAGACCCCATTCCCGGCGCCGCCCGCGATGATCTGGTCGCAGGCCTGATCGCCCATGGCCACCGCCATGCGCGGGCGATTCTTGACGAGGCCGATCTGGCCCGACTTTTCCGCGAACAGGCCCGTCCGGGGGATCTTTTCGTCTGTCTGGGGGCCGGGACAATCTCGTCCTGGGCCAATGCCCTGCCCGCCCGCCTGATCGGTGCGGCGGCGTGAGGTTGAATTCCAAGGAAAATTCCCGCTTGGAGAAATCGGGGGTTCCGGGCCAAACTGCGCCTCGCGCCGCAAGACCGTTGAAAGCGGCAATGGCGCGGGGGGAACCTGTATGATTTGGGCGTTTCTCGTCTTTGCGCTGTGGCTGCTGGCTGCCAATCTGGCGGCGCTTGTCAGCTGCCCGATCCGCCACAACCGCGCCGCTTTGGCACTGGTCGTGGTGGGGATTCCGATCCTTGGCTGGATCACTTGGCTTTATGGCCCGGTTCTGGGCGTTCTGTCGCTGGCGATTGGATGTGCCGCACTGCGCTGGCCGCTGCCCCGGCTGATCGCCGGGGGCACGCGCGCGCAGGTGCAGGAACCGGCGGAATAGGCGGTCAGCCCGCCGCCACCACGCCAGCCAAGGCCCGCACGCGGGCGGTAAAGTCCTCGCCCCGCTTTTCGAAGTTCGGATATTGGTCAAAGCTGGCCGCCGCAGGGGCGAGCAGCACCACCTCGCCCTCCTGCGCCTCTTCGGCGGCACGGGCGACGGCGCGCTCCATCGTCTCGCAGATCTCATGCGGGGTGTCGCCGATCTCCAGCGCGAAATCGCGGGCGGAGTGGCCGATCAGATAGGCCTTTACCACGGCCTTCAGATGGGGCTGCAAGGCGGTGATCCCGCCCTCCTTGCCCAAGCCCCCGGCGATCCAGCGGATGCGCGGAAAGGCTTGCAGCGCCTTGGCGGCACTGTCCACGTTGGTGGCCTTGGAGTCGTTGATGAACCGCACCCCGCCGCGCGTGCCGACCAACTGGCTGCGATGCGGCAGGCCCGCAAAGCTGTGCAACGCCGCCTCGATCTGGCGCGGGGCCAGACCCAAGGCGCGGCAGGCGGCAAAGGCCGCGCAGGCGTTCTGGTGATTATGCGCCCCCGGCAAGCCCGAAACGCCCCGCAGGTCGATGGAGGCGACTTGCCGCCCCTTGCGCCATTCCGCCAAAAACCCCTTGCGCGCAAAGACCGACCAGCCGAAATCATCCAGCTTTTGACCCGAGGAGATGCGGATCACCCGGTCATCCTGCGGCCCGGTCGCCAGTTGATTGGCCAAGAACCGCCCCTCAGCTTCGTCCACGCCGATGATGGCGCGGTCTGGCCCGCCTTCGGCAAAGAGCCGCCGCTTGGCCGCGAAATAGCCGCCATAGCCGCCGTGACGGTCCAGATGATCCGGCGACAGGTTGGTGAACACCGCCACATCCGGGGTCAGGTTGCGCGCAAGCTCGGTCTGATAGGACGACAGCTCCAGCACCACCACCTCGCCATCCTGCGCGGGATCAATGTCGAGCACCCCGCGCCCGATATTGCCCGCCATCTGGGTGGGACGGCCCGCCTCAGAGAGGATATGATGGATCAGCGCCGTGGTGGTGGATTTGCCATTCGATCCGGTCACCGCCACAACCTTGGGCGTGACCTCGAAATTGTCCCAGTCCTGCGAGGCGTAGGAGCGGAAGAACAACCCAATGTCATTGTCCACCGGCACGCCCATCTCCATCGCGCGGGCGATCACTTTGTGCGGCGCCGGGAAGTGGTGCGGGATGCCGGGACTGGTGACGAGGCAAACCACCCCGTCAAAGGCGCTTTGCCGGGTGAGGTCGGTGAGGGTAAACCCCTCCGCCTCTGCCTTGGCCCGCGCTTCAGGACTGTCGTCCCAGAGCAGCGCCTCCGCCCCCCCCGCCACCAACGCCCGCGCCGTGGCCAGCCCCGACCGCCCAAGGCCGAGCACCGCCACCTTCGCCCCCGCAAACCCCTGAACCGCGATCATCTGATTTCCCCTTGGCTGCTGGGGAGAGGGATAGGGGAAGCGGGGGATGTGGGAAAGGGGGTTTCCTGTCAGTCTGCGCCTTGAACTGCTGAGGCCTCAAACAGATGCGCCGTCAGTCCTGCAGCGGTCCTTTCTGGGACCACCTCAGGACACCTGAGGTTCACAGGGACTTTTGTCGCCGTATCCCTCGACCGTGACCCGGTAACTGAAGAGCAAGCGCTGCCCATCATAAGCGCGAAAGGTATAGGTGCCAGTTGGCAACATCTCCTTTTCATAGACGGCGTGGCCCGTTCTGATCACGCCATCCTCGGCCATCTCAAAATTCCACTGATCCACAGCGGCATCTGGATACTCAAGCTCGATGGAATAGGATTTCCCGGCACTGTAGTAGCCAAGGCTGACGATCAATTCGATGGAAACGCCCGGTCGTGCGGCGAAAACATCGCCGTGGACGGCGTAGACTCTGTCATGTTCAAATATCCACAGCTCTTGATTGGCGATATTCGGTGCCAATTCGGTTTTTTCATGTTTGGAAAAACAGACGCCGCCAACGTCAAGAACTTGAACCGGAACGGAATAGTCCAGAAGTTCCGCTCGCGCCGCGCCCCCTGCGGTCACGCTTCCAACAATAGCCAAAAGCGCGGCAACGTTGGGCGCGATGCGTCGGGATGCAGTCATGCTAGTTCGGTCACACCCCCTTGAAGGGGGAGTCCCCGAACACCGAACCGGAACAAAACTTCGAATGCCGCTCAACCAAAGCAAGAACATTTGAACCATCAACCCACCTTTGAGCGAAGAGCGTAAAGATGGTTCGGTCTTGAATCAAGACGCGAGACGGATCCCCCCTCACCGCACCTTCAGCGTCGCCAGACCCACCAGCGCGAGGATGAGCGAGATGATCCAGAAGCGGATCACGATTTGGGGTTCGGCCCAGCCTTTCTTCTCGAAATGGTGGTGGATCGGGGCCATCAGGAACACGCGGCGGCCGGTGCGTTTGAAGTAGAGGACCTGGATGATCACGCTCAGCGCCTCGACCACGAACAGCCCGCCGACGATGGCCAGTACGATCTCATGCTTGGTGCAGACGGCGATTGCGCCCAGTGCGCCGCCAAGGGCCAAAGACCCCGTATCGCCCATGAACACCGCCGCCGGGGGGGCGTTGTACCACAGGAACCCCATGCCCCCGCCGAAGAGGGCCGCGCAGAAGATCAACAACTCCCCCGTGCCGGGCACGAAATGCACGCCCAGATATTCCGTCCATTGCGAGTTGCCGACGACATAGGCGATCACGCCAAACGTCCCTGCGGCAATCATCACCGGCATGATGGCCAGCCCATCCAGACCATCGGTCAGGTTCACCGCATTCGCCGCGCCCACGATCACCACCATGCCGAAGGGCACGAACAGGATCGACAGGTTCAACAGCACATCCTTGAAGAAGGGCAGCGCCAGTTGGTTCGTCAGCCCCTCCGGGTGGAACCGCGCGGCGGCATAAGAGGCCAGCCCCGCGATCAAGAGCCCCGCGATGAAGCGCACCTTGCCCGAGACGCCCTTGGTGTTCTGCTTGGTGACCTTGGCATAGTCATCGGCGAACCCGATCAGACCAAAGGCCAGCGTGACCAGCAGCACGATCCAGACATAGGGATTGTCCCAGCGTGCCCAAAGCAGCGTGGACACCATCAGCGCCGACAGGATCAAGAGGCCCCCCATCGTGGGCGTTCCGGCCTTGGAGAAGTGGCTGGCCGGGCCGTCGTCGCGGATCGGCTGGCCCTTCTTCTGCTTGCGGCGCAACAGGTCAATCAGGGGTCGTCCGAAGACGAAGCCGAAGATCAGCGCGGTCAGGAAGGCCCCGCCGGCGCGGACGGTCTGATAGCGGAACAGGTTGAAGATGTCGCCGCCGTCCGAAAAGGCGGTAAGCCAGTAGAACATTTCACTCTGCCCCTTGATCCAATGCCGCGACCGACTGCCCCAATTTGCGCAGGCCGTCAACGACGAGCGAGACTTTCGATCCCTTCGATCCCTTCACAAGGATCACATCCCCTGCATCCACAAGGTGGCGCGCCCGCAGGGCGAGTTCCGGCGCGGTCTCCACCCATTCGCCCCGCTGTGCGCGCGGCAGCGCCTGCCACAGCGCCTTCATGCGGGGGCCGACGCAATGGATGGTCGTGACTGCCTGCAGCCCCGGATGCTGCGCGATGGCGGCATGCAGCGCGGCCTCGGTCGGGCCAAGCTCCAGCATGTCGCCCAGCACCGCGATGCGGCGGCCGGTGTCATGGCGGCCGACGCCGTGTTGCGGCTCGGCGGTGATCAGCACATCCAAGGCCGCGGCCATCGAGGCCGGGTTGGCGTTGAAGGCGTCATCGAAGAGGTCAAATGCGGTTTCCTCGACCACATCCAGCAGGATACGCTCGCGCGTGCCGCGCCCGGTCGGGGGGGACCAGCGCCCGATGTCCAAGGCGGCGATGGCCGGATCGCAGCCCACCGCCTGTGCCACCGCGAGGGCGGCGAGGGCATTGTGCGCGAAATGCCGCCCCGGAGAGGCGACCTTGAACAGCAAGGGTGCCCCCGGCACCGTGCCGCGCACGATGGTGGCGTTGCCCGACAGATCCACCGAGGTGATGCGCCAATCGGCATCGGGGGAGGTGCCGAACAGCACCGGCCGCGCGCCCATCGCCTGCGCCTTGGCGGTCAGGATCGGGGTTGTCGCCAGATCGGCGTTCAGGATGGCCACACCGCCCGGAACGAGGCCCTCCATGATCGACGCCTTTTCATGGGCGATGCCTTCGACGCTGTCGAACGCCTCCAGATGCGCGGGCGCGACGGTTGTGACCACCGCCACGTCCAAGCGGGCGAGGCGGGCCAAGGGTGCAATCTCGCCGGGATGGTTCATCCCGATCTCGATCACCGCAAAATCCGTATCGGCAGGCATCCGCGCGAGCGTCAGCGGCACGCCCCAATGGTTGTTATAGCTGGCCTCGGCGGCATGGACGCGGCCCTGCCCGCCCAGGACCGCGCGCAGCATTTCCTTGGTCGAGGTCTTGCCGACCGATCCTGTCACCCCGACCACCTTCGCCTTGGTGCGGGCGCGGGCGGCGGCCCCCAACCCCTCAAGCGCGCGCAGGACATTGGGGACCAGCAGCAAGGGCGCATCCGCCGCCACGCCGTCGGGGATGCGGCTGACCAACGCCGCCGCCGCCCCTTTGGCCAGCGCTTGGGCCACGAAGTCATGCCCGTCGCGCACGTCTTTCAGCGCGACGAACAGATCCCCCGGCTGGATCGTGCGGGTGTCGATGGAGACGCCCCCTGCCTGCCACTCGCCCGTGACACGCCCGCCCGTCGCCGCTGCGGCCTCTGCCGCTGTCCAGAGGACATCACCCATCAGATCACCCCGTCCAAAGCCGCCACCGCGATGCTGGCCTGTTCCACATCGTCAAAGGGATAAACCTGCCCTTTGATGGTCTGCCCCGTCTCATGCCCCTTGCCCGCCACCAAGAGCGCATCGCCGGGTTGCAACTCGGCCACGCCGCGCAGGATGGCTTCGGCGCGGTCGCCGACCTCAAACGCCGTGGGGCAGGCTTGCAGTATTTCGGCACGAATGGCCGCCGGTTCTTCGCTGCGGGGGTTGTCGTCTGTCACAAAAAGAACATCCGCATTCGCCGCCGCCGCTGCCCCCATCAAGGGGCGCTTCGTGCGGTCGCGGTCGCCGCCTGCGCCGAACACCACGATGATGCGCCCCATCACATGCGGTCGCAGCGCCTTCAGTGCCGTCTCCACCGCATCCGGCGTATGGGCGTAATCGACAAACACCTGCGCGCCGTTCTTGCGCGTGGCGGCACGCTGCATCCGCCCGCGCACGCCGGTCAACTGGGACAAGACGTTGAACACGCGCGCGGGTTCATCTCCCGCCGCAATCGCCAGTCCCGCCGCCACTGCCACATTCGCCGCCTGAAACCCGCCGATCAGATCAAGGCGCACCTGCACAGCCTGACCCTGCCAGCCAATCCGCACCTCTTGCCCTGTGGCGTCATAGCGGCGCGACAACAGGCGCAGGTCGGCCCCGGCCACCTCTCCGACTGTCAACAGGCGCTGTCCCCGCGCACGGGCCAAATCGACCAGACGCGCGGCATGGGGATCGTCAAGGTTGATCACCGCCACCCCACCTTAGGGCAACACGCGGGAGAAGAGCAGCGCCTTGGCCTGAAAATAGGCCTCCATCGTGCCGTGATAATCCAGATGGTCCTGGGTGAAGTTGGTGAAGCCCGCCGCCGCCAGACGCACGCCATCCATCCGGCGTTGGTCCAGACCGTGCGAGGATGCCTCCATCGCCGCATGGGTGACACCTGCGCCTGCCGCCTGCGCCAGCATGGCGTGCAGCGTCACGGCATCGGGCGTGGTGTGGCTGGACGGGGCCGCCCATGCGCCCTCGACCCCGGTGGTGCCGATGTTGATGGCCGGATGGCCCAAGGCCATCCAGATTTGGCGGGTGAAGGTGGCCACGGATGTCTTGCCGTTGGTTCCCGTCACGGCAACCATTGTCTGTGGCTGCGCGCCGAACCACAGCGCCGCCGCCCCGGCGAGGGCCGCGCGCGGGTCTTCGGCCACCACAAGCGCGACCTCCGATCCGGCCAAGGCATCCGCCGCCAGTGCAGCCCCTGCCGCATCGGTCAGGATCGCCACAGCCCCGGCCTGCACGGCGGTTTCGACATAGGCCGCGCCATGCACCTTGACGCCGGGCAGTGCCGCAAAGAGCATCCCCGGGCGCACCGCCCGGCTGTCCACCGTGACGCCCGTCACCACAGGATCGCGCCCGGCCCGTGCGGTCAGGCCCAGTTCTGAAAGTCTTGCCCGCTCCGCCATCGTTCCGGTCCCGCTCTTTGGTCAGTTTGATGCGGCTGTTAGCGTATCCGGGGCCTTGGGTTCAACCATGGGCCGCAAGCCAAGCAGCGGGGCCGCGCGGCGCACGATCTCGGCGGCCACGGGAACGGCCGTCCAGCCCGCCGTCCGGCGCGGTTCGGACCCGGAGGTGTCCACCGGCTCATCCAGCGTCACCACCAGCACATATTTCGGCTCGGACGCGGGGAACATCATGGCGAATGTGTTCACCACCTTGTCGGTGTCATAGCCGCCCTGCTTGTTGGGCTTTTCGGCGGTGCCGGTCTTGCCTGCCACCTCATAGCCCGGCACGTCGGCCATGGTGGCCGTGCCGTGGGTGACCACTTCGCGCAGCATCGCGCGGGCGTCACGCGCGGTCTGTTCGGACATGACGCGCGGCCCGGTCTGCGGCACGCCGCCATGCAGCAGCGTCGGCGTGATGCGGATACCGCCATTGGCAATCGCGCCATAGGCGGCGGCCAGATGCATCGGGCTGGCCGAGATGCCATGCCCGTAAGAGGTGGTGATCACCGTGATGTCGGGCCATTTCTTCGGCACGATGGGCTTGGCCCCCGGCGCCTCGACCAGTTCGATCTGGGTGGGTTCAAAGAACCCAAGCGCCTTGTAGAACGCCTGCTGGCGCAAGGCCCCGATCGTCAGCGCAAGGTTCGCGGTCCCCACGTTCGAGGATTTGGCGATCACGTCGCGCACCGACAAAAGCGGGCCATAATTCTTGTTCTGGAATTCCTTGATGGTGAAGCGGCCCACCCTTTTCGGCGCATTGGCGTCCACCATGGTGTCCGGCGTCACCAAGCCCAGTTCCAGCGCATTCGCGACGGTAAAGATCTTGAAGGTGGACCCAAGCTCATAGACCCCCGGCACCGCGCGGTTGAACAACGGGCTATCGCCGGGTTCGCCGCTGGTGGGGTTGTTCGGGCGGTCGTTCGGATCAAAGGCCGGCAGCGAGGCGAGCGAGAGGATCTCCCCCGTATGCACATCCATCAGGATCGCCGCCGCGCCCTTCGCCGACAGCATGGTCATGCCGGTTTGCAGGATTTCCTCGACCACCGCTTGCAGCGTCAGGTCCAGCGACAGTTGCAGGGGTTGTCCCGCCTGCGCCGGGTCGCGCATCCGGGCGTCCAGCGCCTTTTCAATCCCCGCCGTACCGATCACCTCGGCCGAATGCACGCCCTCGGCCCCGAAAGAGGTGCCGCCCAGCACATGCGCGGCCAAGGCACCGTTGGGATACAGCCGCATCTCGCGCGGGCCGAACAGAAGGCCGGGATCACCGATCTCATGCACGCGCTGCATCTGTTCGGGGCTCAGCACCTTGCGGATCCACAGGAAGCTGCGGCCATCGGTGAAGCGGCGATACAGATCCTCCGCCTTCAACTCGGGGAAAATCGCCGCCAGTTCCTGCGCCACGCGCTTGGGGTCCACCATATCGCGCGGATGGGCATAGAGCGCATGGGTCAACATGTTGGTCGCCAGCACATTGCCGTTGCGGTCGGTGATGTCGGCCCGCTGCGCCGTGATCTCGGCCCCCGGCGCGGCCGAGCGCGGCTCCATCGGTTCGGTCGCGGCCAGAAGGCCCATCCGCGCGCCGATCAGCGTGAAGGCCGCGGCAAAACCCATGCCCAGCAGCAAGAGCCGCCCCTCGGCGCGCAGGCGGGACTTGTCGCGCATCGCCTCATGCCGCAGGCGCAGATTCTCGCGTTCGATGCTGTCGGGGTTCACGCCTTGCTGGCGGGCCAGAAGAATGCGTGCCAGCGGGCGAAGCGGGGTGCGGATCACGGGAAATCTCCATCCGGGGCGACTTGGCCGATCACGTCCTGCGGATTGTCGATGCTGCCCATCAGGGGCACTTGCGGCGGATAGGCGATGTCACGCGCCGCGCCCAATTGCTCGGGCGTCAGCGGGAACAGGCCCAGCCGGTCAAAGTTCAGCGTGGCCAGTTGGCGCAGCCGCTCGGGACGGTTGAGATAGGCCCATTCCGCGCGTTGCAGCGTCAGCGCCTCGCGCAGGGCCGCGATGTCATCCTGCAAGGCCGCCATGTCCTTCAGCGCCTGCTGCGTCGCGTAATTCTCGCGGTAGGCCCAGAACGCCAGCCCCATGACCGAAAGAAACGTCAGGACATAGAGCACAGGGCGCATCAGCGGCGTCCTTTCTTGGTCTGGATCTGGGGCAGGCCCAACGCCTTGGGGTCCAGCGCACGCGGGGCCACATCGGTGCGCCGTGCGACGCGCAGCTTGGCCGACCGGGCACGGGGGTTGTCGGCCAATTCCACCTCATCGGGGGCAACGGCCTTGCGGGTGACCATCTCGAACCGGGCGGCATCCTCGGCCCGCGCGGGGGCATAGCGGTTGGCGTTCGACTCTGCCCCGCTGGCCAGTTGCAGGTAGCGTTTGACGATCCGGTCTTCCAGCGAGTGGAACGTCACCACCGCCAGCATCCCGCCGGGCCTCAAGGCGCGTTCAGCAGCGGCCAGACCTTCGGCCAGTTGGTCGAATTCGGTGTTCACGGCGATGCGGATGGCCTGAAAGCTGCGGGTCGCGGGGTGGCTTTGCCCCGGTTTCGGGCGCGGCAGGCAACGGGCAACGATCTCGGCCAGGCGCAGGGTCGTGGTGATCGGCTCCACCGCCCGCGCCGCGACGATGGCATGCGCGATCCGGCGCGAGGCGCGCTCTTCGCCATAGTGATAGAGGACATCGGCCAGCACGGTTTCATCCGATGTGTTCACCAGATCGGCGGCCGAGGGTCCATCCTGGGACATCCGCATGTCCAAGGGTCCATCCTTCTGGAACGAGAACCCCCGTTCCGCCCGGTCGATCTGCATCGACGAAATGCCAAGGTCGAGCACGACACCATCCAGCGGCCTGCCTGCATGCTGGTCCAGTTCGGAAAACGTCCCCGGCACCAGCGTCAGGCGGTCGCCATAGTCGCCGATCCAGCCCGCCGCCATTTCCAGCGCCAAGGGGTCACGGTCCACCCCGATCACGCGGTCCGCCCCCGCCGCCAGAAGGCCGCGCGCATAGCCGCCCGCGCCGAAGGTGCCGTCCAGCCAGACCCCCTGCACGGGCGCAACCGCCGCCAGAAGCGGGCGCAGCAGCACCGGAACATGCGGAGCGCGACCGGTTTCGGGATCGCTGCCGGTCACGGTTCACACCCCCGTGTCGTCGCTCAGCAGCGACAGGATGTCCATGTCCTCGGGCAGGTCGGCAAGGTCATCTTCCGCCGCGCGCAGGATGTCGGCGTCATAGGTCGCGGCCTTCCAGATCTGGAACGTGTCCAGCGCCCCGGCAAAGACGGCCTCGGCACCCTTGGCCAGATCATCAGCCCCGATGCCGATCTTGTCGCGCACCTTGGCGGGCAGGACGATGCGACCGTCGTCGTCAATCTCGATGGTGGCCGACAGGGTGATCAGGTTGCGCTCAAGGATGCGGCGCTTTTGCGATCCCAGCGGCAAGGCGCGGATGCGCGCCTCAAGCCGTGCGGCCTCGGCAATCGTGTAGCATTCGGTGAATTTGCGGCGCTCGTCGCCATAGACCATGACGATGCGCTTGCGGGTGCTGTCCGGATCGCCAGCTTCGAGGACACGGCGAAAGGCTGCCGGGATCGACACCCGCGCCTTGCCATCCACCTTTTGGGTGACCTCGCCTCTGAAAGCCTCGGACATGGGCCTTGCGGCTCCTTCTTGCTCGGCAGCCACACCATTTTCCGTTCACGGG
>JACCDI010951003.1_pt1 | contig 10887 bp, 12 predicted proteins | sample 7442791 | NCBI WGS metagenome assembly JACCDI01 (sample SAMN15323434, study PRJNA562643) | freshwater metagenome | isolation source: river surface water | place: USA:Blue River Watershed | collected 2017-08-15
GTGGAATAGTATGTTCAACGAGAGGGGGAGGCTCATTTAAACTTTTGGGGGTGGGGGCACGGTGGGGTTGAGATATTCTAGAAAACGGTTGGGGTACCCCCTCATTTTATGCAGAAATCAATTGCAAGGGAGAAAAATCACCTTCTATTTCAAATGAAATCTCTGCTTGCGTAAGTATCCAATTCTCAATCAACTGATGATGGTGTCTCAGCAATTCAATCGGCCGCACTCGATAATGTTTCTCAGCTATGGCCGATGCAGCATGACCCATTATCTGTGCAACAACTCCGCTTGGTATATTTAACCATTCAGACAAACTTCCAAAACTTCGACGCAAGCCATTTAGAGTAAGGTTATAAATACCTGCCTTACTACATGCCTCAACATGTTGTTTTCTTGGGGGGGAAATATTTCCATTTATTGCAAACGCGCTTGCAAATACCTTATCGCTAGTTCTAGGTAAAGAATTCAATAAGTGATAAAGATAGTTAGTAATTGGTACCAGTCGCTTACCTTCGACTTTATCTCTAATATTGATCGTTCTCCATTTAAAATCTATGTCTTCCCATTTGAGTGAGAGAACTTCACCAGGCCTTGCCCCAAGAATAACGATGGCTTGAAGTGCTGCACTTACTATTGGGTTTTGAATTGCCTTTACTTCTTTAAACCATGGTTTTAACTGCTCACGCTGTAATACATCAGCTTTTGCAGAGGGCTTACCAAATGATTCTCTAGCTCGTCTACTAGAAGCAGCACCATGTGAAATAAGATATTTGAAATCAGGATGATTTTCTGCCCAATTGATAAAGGCCTTAAGACAACGAAATGCTAATCTGCCATAAGTTGGTCTACTTACGCCCTGCTCCTTAGCCCAAGCTTCAATTAGGTCTTGGTTTAAATCAACTAACCTAATATGCATGAGCGAATAAAGTGGTCCTGCAATCGTTACCCCCTTACCTCGAGTTCCACGACTAGTTACTTTACCTCCAGCATTACTTAACTTTATATGGTCTAAATAAGTTCTATCACCCCAGCGAGACTTACGTTCATCAAGATAAACATCCCACGCCGTGCGAAAGGTCAGAGACTTAGATATCTCCAAATCTTCAGCCGCTTTTTGATCTAAAGCTTTTTGCTTTTCAACCTCACGCGGATCAACACCTCCATCAAGCAATACTCTTAGTCGATTCGATTCTACTCTCGCCTGCTCTATCGTCCATGACCGAACATCGCCAATAGTTTGTCTAATTGTTTTACGGTTAAGCTTTGCTTCAAATACAAAACTCTTTGCACCGCCATTAGTGGTGCGTACTCGCAAACCTGGAGACTTAGCATCTCTTAAAAAAATCTGATCTTTATCAGAGGGACATACCAGACGCTGAATCAACCCTGCAGTTAGTTCTACAGGTTTGTCTAAATTAACTGTTGCTGAGTTTTGAGTTCGAGCCATACCGAAATCCATGTAGCCACCATGTAGCCAATTTTACGGTATTTTTAGGAATAAAGATCAACACGTAATACATATTTTTTAACTTAAGTCATTGATATATAACGTAATTATCAACACAGATCAACATAAATCAACACTGTAATACGCGAACTGTTAATCCGCAGGTCCCTGGTTCGAGTCCAGGTCGGGGAGCCAAAAAATCCTTTAAAAGCAAGCACTTACAGCTTGCTTTTAATTTAACTTCTCAATTACACAGTTATTGCACAGTTAGTCCGTACGCCACTGGTTGCATTCATCTAATTTTCTTCTTATACTCGTTTTATGCGAGTTCCTTCCTCTGAAACTATCGTTATTCGTACCGAGCAGCTACGCTTGGTGAAACGTGACGGTACTAAAAATTGGCAAGTTCATTACAAGATAGAAGGCGTTAAAAAATGGTTTAGAAGCAGTGCCAACACATCTGAAATCGATAAAGCCAAGAAAATCGCAGAACGCATGTGGATGAAGGCCACTTTTGATCATGAAGAAGGCCGTCCAGTCATCAGTAAAAAATTCAAACCTATTGCTGAAATTGTGTTGCATCGATTAGAAGCTGAAGTGAAAGCTGGAACAGCTAAGCCTAGTGCTAAAGACTACACGTCTGCTATTAGACTTTATCTCATCCCCTTCTATGGCAACTACAACGTGGATTGTCTATTGCCTGCAGTCGTATCTGAATTCCATCGCTGGAGAAAAGATAAAGTCGGACGCGAGTTATCTGGTAGCGCACAAAACAATCACAATGCTGCATTCAATATGGTCTTAGATGAAGCTATTGAACGCGGGTACATGAGTGAATATCAACGACCATCAACTAAGAACACAGGTGGCGACAGTGATCGTCGTGCAGAGTTTAGCCAAGATGAGCTAGAAGCTTTGATTGCTTACTTCCCTAAATTTATTGACGATGGCAGAACCAAAGTCACACGAGATTTAAGAACACTCTTATCGGTCTATGTCCCCTTTATGGCAGCAACTGGCATGCGTCCTGGAACGGAAGCTGAATTTTTAGAGTGGCGACATATTGATGTTGAGATGCGAGATGGTCAACCTGTACTTCACTTTAGATTACAAAAAGGGAAGCGTGGAGCACGTAATTTTGTGGCACACAATAGCTGCTGGCTGCTATTAGAAAAATTGCGCGAGATGAGCCCCGATCTCACCGGCATGTCACTACAGGAATTGTTAAAGAAACGTATCGCCAAGCGAGTATTTCGCATGCCGTCAGGCAATTTACCTGATAACTTCAATAAGCCCTTTAGGCAGATGTTAGAAGAGTCTGGACTACTACCCTGTCCAGTTACGGGTAAAGAGCGAAGCCTATACAGTTTGCGCCACTACTATGCTACACAGCGCTTACTAGAAAACATTCCCATCCATGATTTATCTGAGCAAATGGGAACTTCTGTCTTGATGATTACCAAGCACTACAGCCATTTAACCCCTCTCATGAAAGCTCGCCAGTTTGCAGGCACACTAGGAGATGATGAATCAGCTGAGGCCTCTCAAATTCGTGCATTAATGGCCGCTCAAATGCCCAATAACATCATGCAACTAATAGAAATGAGTACGGGGTTAACGCTACCTATGATCGTTAGGAGCAATGGAATTGCTGAAGAATTCAACGAGCGCTTAAAACAGCGTAAATCCCCTAGTTAAAAACTCAAAATTAACCACACTGCCTCACCATTTATAATAGTGGGATGAGTGACGCATTAACTACCTACTTCAATCGCCACGCTGAATCTGCATTGGATCAGATCCATCACGGGCTTGCTGCTATCGACTTTTATGGCGAGGTTATCGATCGTTTAAACAAGGGTATCGATATTAGCGATAGCGTCCCAGAGGTCAAACGTGTTGGTAGTCAAATAGCCCTTGATACAGCTCGAGAAATGTTAGCTGACTATATCAAACGTGTTGAGCATATCTGGGATTTACCTAAGCCACTAAAAGAAATTGCAACAACCAAAATATCAAAGTACAAAGAGCGATTAGAAAATCTGCCACGTTATGAAGTTACGCACACTTTTAAACTTGAATCCGGAAAAATCTCCATCAACATCACAACTGCTAACCGCAATCATCGCCTTGAAATCGATACTGATCGCAATACAATGAAAGCTGCTGCAACTGTTCATGAACTAGAGCAGTATTTGACGCTAGCTATAATTAGCGCATAACGATAACGAAACAATTGAACTAATCAAATTAGGTAACGGCAGCAAGCGCCTCCTGGCTAGCCTTCAACTTTTGCTTTGCTCTTTCTGCTTTTACCGCATCTTGACTACGCTTTACTTGCGCCTTTAATGCTTCTAATCGTGACTGATCAAGTTTCAGAGCAGCTTTGGGCTTAGTGGTGACTTCATAGATTTTCATATATTTTTTATTTAGCTTTTCTTATATTCATTCATCACAAATACAGAATCGCTCAACTCCTTTTTTGTAGAGTATGACCAGTACTATTAGACAGCCAAGAAAAATCATAAGCTTTATCTAGAAACCGACAAGCCTCCTCAATATCATATTGATCAATATCCACGATTTCTAAACGCGCCATAGTTAAGTACTCTCCAAAACAGCTTGGTTTGCGATCCTCAGATATATCTGCATAATTTGGCATTACTAGTCGCCACTCAAGACAATGCATTTCTTCCTCACTATCTAAAAATGAGCAAAGAGTTGCGGGTGAAAGTCGCATTGAAAGATAAATCTTGTAGGCATTTGAATTTTCCGGAAGAGCCTGCCACATATCATCAAACTGTATTGTCTGGATAATGTGCCTAGTCCTCGCAGCCAAATCGAGCCTCAACAATGCAGCACTAATGTGCTCATCAAATTTGATAAATTTTGCCAAATCAACAAGCGAGATGGATAAAAGTCGTTTGAACAATTGATCTTGTTCCATCATGACCTCCCATCTAGATGATACTCAAATATCTCTACATCAAAATACTGCACGATGCGCTCTGAAAAATCGTACTCATTTGGACGAGATATCGATTCAAACCCATAATTAATACCCATATCACTAATAAGATCGAGATCATGGCAAACAGAACTCTCTTGTAAATCATTATCGAGATCAGTTACTGCCTGCATAATGTCTCCATAAGCTTGATCAATGATATCGTTAAGATTATTAATTTTAGCTAGCAATGGCAGAGCGTCATTGATCCAAGCATTAATTTTCATTTGATTTAATTCCACAGCAAATCTAGGTTCTTCTTTAAGCGAAGCAAATGTTGCATCGGTAGATTTAGCTGGGTAACTTATGAATCGTTTTTTAGAATTACCTTCATTTTCGATTACTCTTGCTATATCGCACGCGATATCTTCTGGACTACCTGGCTCATTAGATTTTCCTGAAGAAGGTCTATTATTAAAAATTAGATATCTAGTCATGATCACCTCACAAAATTAAATTGGGCTGAGTCATCTCAGCCCATGCCGACTTACTCGTCATCCTCCTTGAAAGTGGCCTCTGCTTCGATCACTTCTACCTTGGTGTGCTGTAACGGAGCAGCTAACTGCTCTTTCATCTTGCGACGAATACTTTCTGGCTGAGAGTTATCTAGTGCAATTTGTTTTTTGTAATTTCGAACACCATGCTCCAAGACCATCAAATCACTTGGCATGGCTTTACCGAGATACTTGACTAAGTTATCTTCAAACGATCGACCTAAATCATTGGCTGAAATAATTTTGTACTGATCACCCGATACGTGGTGCGCTACAAAAACACAAAAAGAAGATGTCTCAACCTTTCCATCTTTTTCTTCACCATGAAACACCACATTGCCACCGAACTCAAAATCCATCTTCGAGGTTGTTCCAACTAGTTCAAAGTATTCGCGTATGAGTGCTGTTCTCTCTTTACTACTTTTATCACCTGATTTTTTAGCCATTGCTACCGACTCAATTTCTTGAATCTGTGCGACTCCACCACGACGAGCGATATAGGCAGGCAAATCAGCAGCAGAGAGATTTTCTTGCTGCGCCACAGTTAATACCTTGGTGTAACGACTAATAGTCGGTTTATCAGACCGCACTACATATTTGACCATCGTAGCGATAGCTGGCGTACTCGCTTTAACTGTAATTGCGTATTTTTCTTTTAACTCTGTTCGAATTGCCTCAAGAATTTTTTCACGCATTGGATTTTGTTCGATACGTAAGGACAAGTTATAAATCGACGCAAGCAAATCATAGAGTGCCTTGTGACCACGCTCAACGACATCAATCTCATATTTCTCACCTAATGCCAGTAACTCAGCACTCTCACTTAAAAACTTTTCTACCTCTGGAATTTTGACTTCCTTACCAACCCCTCTGACTGCGATTGCACTGGGGTTAGGTGCTACAAAATCACTTAGATCAAATGACTCTAAATCAACGCCTTCAAACTCATTTACCTCAGTCTTAGAAAGTGCAGATGCTGCACCAGGTGTTTTTACCTTTATTGCCCCGTTTGATAACTGCATAAAAGTCTCCTTAAAAGTTACGGCAGAACAATTTCTGCACAAGGCAAACGTAACCGGCAATCTGATTAAATGACCGCCTGTAAGCGATCATTTAATACTTTATTTCAGTACCTTTTCAGCAACTGCTATTTTGGAAAGGATTGCCATGGATCACACGTTAGTTCATGAGAGCGATTCCACACCAGACATCTGTAAAACACTGTATTTCTGGTGGATTGCGTACCTGCGTTGTAGTTCTGATTATTGGTGGATTTGCAAAGAAAATGGACGATGCGACGATGAGCGATTACATCGTGTATGGAAGCATTTTGGAAATATTTTTCAATACAATACTGTGCTGCACTATTGGCAGGAGCATGCTCACCAGTTATTTAACACCCCACAACAGTCTTTCGATTATGAGCAAGACCTCAACAAACTAGAACACATAACATTAATAGATCCTAAAACTGTCGTAGGCTCTGAAAGTGACAAACTATATTTTTCTGTTGATCGCAAACTATCTCTTGAATCTGCAATTAACGCGTTTCAAATGATATGGGATCAAGCTATAGTCTCAGGCAAACGAGATACCCAAGATGCACTCTTTCAACTCTGTAAATTCGATCCAAAAAGTCGATCCACTATCATCGATGCGTATTGTGCCAACGTGATAGAAGATATATGTTGCAAGAGTTATCCCCACGAAAGCATATATCGTTGGGGTGGGTATGAGAAAGCTAGATTTCTAAATATTGTTGGCAATTTTTCTGCTTCAGCGATTGAAACTGTAGTACTAGCCAAAAAATCTCAAAGCCGAATTCGTGCATTATTTTGTAGTAAAAAAATGACGGCATTACAGTTAATTGCAAATGCAGAGATAGGTTTATTTCCATGTCGCGCAACAGTACCTAAAACTCAACGCTGGACAGAACTACAGACTCGTCGCCTTAACAATGCAATTGTTACTCAAGAATGGAGACCACGTGGTTGGATAATAGGAGAACATCAATTTCTATTGCCGCATTTGGAACTTTCATGGGGAGCATCTGAGGCATCAATTCGAGAAGACATACTTAATGCAGTCAAGAATTTTTCAGTGTTGGATAACTCCAAATTAGGAAAGCCTTAAAAAAGTATTGTGTAAAAAAACCGACAATAATTGCCGGTTTTGAGATTGATTGGTATATGTGATTTTTTAAGCTGCCTTAGCTGGTAACTTCAATGTATTATTTTTACGCTCTGTCTTATCTCTATCTGATTTATTAGTCGCAGATTTATCCTGATTGAATCCAGCTCGTACCAATTGGCTAACTGCATTGATCTGATTATCAAGCTCACCTTTGTCCGCAGCCATTTTGATTAGCTCTAAAGTCGAGACTAGCGTTGACATATCATCTACCTCGATTGCATTTAAACCATTTTGTAACTCAAGTACCTTGCTACCGTAGTGAATCATCACACAGATCTTACTGTTTTCATCCCACCACCAAGGCTTGATTATTTTTGTCACTTCAATGCGCTGCTTGATACCCGTATCTTTATCACGAACGATACGTATTTTTTTGGGTGCATACTGCCCGCCTTCTTGTAAAGTTTTAGCTAGTTGGATTTGCTCTTGGAGTTTGCTAGAAAGTTTTTTGCGCCTCGCTTCAGTAGGCGTGCTCGTTTTTTTACGCTGACTGCTAACAAGCTTTAAATTGCTCAGTAATGACATTTTGTACTCCCTTGTAGTTGATAGGAAATACAAATTTATTGTCGGTCTGCTGGTTTGGACAACCGATTTCTGAATCCAATCTTTAATAACCCGATAACTCGGAAGAACTCTGCAGTAAATTATGAGATATTTTTGAAATAGTCTTTAGCAAGACGCTCTTCTTCTTGAATACGCAACTTGTGGGCTGCGATTTCAGCTTCTTCATCTAGGCTGCGTGGACTATAGCGTTCAATTTGTTTGGCTTTCAATCGCCAATACGGATTTGCAGAATACTCTTGCATCCTCATTTCAATCTCATGTTTGAGTTCTGTACCTAATCGACGCTTAAAGAAAATCGCATCATGCACACTCGCAATGGGATACCGATCATTTTCTGCTGCCGTCTCTCTAACCACATCCATGATCTCAGTTTCATCATGCTGATAAAGATAGGCCAATATTTTTGATTTACTAGGCTGACCATTCTTTGTTTGTAAAATCTCACGTTTCAATAGATCGCGTCGCTGTAATTTTACGAGAGAAACAATAAAGGTATCGAGTGCATTCTGCTCCTCTGTGAACTTAACAACTGTGGCATCTGATACAAATCGATTTCTCTCTTCACTGTTTTTAATGATGTCAGCGATAGCAGAGTTGGTCCAACCACCCTGATCATTAGGCCATCCACGTGTGTTGTGCTTGGCACCGAAACTAATAGCAGTGAAGGATTCTTTCAACAAAGTAGTCTGTAGATTCTTAGGCACTCGACTATCTTTTAGAAATACACTGTGCCTTATTGTGGCCATAAAATCATCTTTGTCTTCCAAGAAACAAAGAGTCGCTGAAAATTCTCTTCGCAAGTCGTGTAATCCGGGAAGTGAATCAATGTAGATTTTTGCATAACCCATTTTCCATGCCACTACACTACTGCGTATATCGTATTCCCAGCAATTGCCCAGAACAGCACGGCGCAACTCTTTATTAATATTCTGAACGCTAGTACCCTCGTAATAGATACGACCAAAAGTACTTAGTTTTCGTCGCTGCAAATAAATGCCCTTAAATACACTCACCACACCTAGAATGATCTTGGCTTGACGCAGTGCTATTGATTTTTCAGTGGTATTGATTTTGGTCGCATTATCAGCAAGCCACGTCATGTAAGATTTCAGTGATGGTATGTCGACTGGTAATGGATCAAACGTTTCATCGAATTGATGCGTTCCGCTTAGGACGCGATAATCTGGATAAAGATGATTGAATAATTGGTGGTTATCCAATTCATCGCCCGTGAGATAGTCGTCTAATGCTTGATCGGTCGTTTTTGTTGCAATTACACTCCCTTGAACTGTGAGCGTATTTATCGCAGTTACAAGCGTTGATAACTTAACTTCGCTAAACCGCCCTGTAAACGCACTGCCTTGTTCAACAGTTTCAACCAAAGCCAAATCATTATCTCGCAACCATTTATGAACGCGAATCTTGTTTGAGCCAATTTGACCACCTGAGTTAGCAAGCTGTTGAAGAGAAATTGCATACCAACCCTGCTTTTGCTGGATAGGCGATCTAGGGAATTGCAAGGACTTAGTCAGCATGGTTTCAAGTACGCTAACGTACTTTTTAAACGCGCGCTCAGCAGACATCGCAGGCTTAGGAAAAGCCTTTTTCATAGCAGCTAAAACTTTTGAATCAACAGTGAGTTTGATCATCGGCACACTCAATAAATCTATGAATTCCTTGTTATTTAGCGCCTATTCATAGATTAAGTATTCGTAAAAAAAAGTCACACGCATATAGTGAAGGCCTTATAGAAACAATAATTACTTGATGTCGATACATGGATCGATGCCTGAATTACTTGATTGAAATAAGACAAGTCCTTGGCTAATAGCAAATCACAAACATCAAAATAAATATAGGTGAATGGAGACACACAATGCGATATTTTGAATTTGCAAACCCAGCTAAACCCATACTAAAAATAAGTCAGCAAAAACAGGCGTTAGCGAATACGCCAGCAACACTACCACCCACAAACACACCGCCCACACCTGCACCCACAGCACCTATTAAAGTCTATCCGCGTGCTTGGCAGCGTGAGTGGCTACAGCGGTATTTGGCAGCCCAGATGGCTCAGAGCGCACAAACCATCAAACCCACCGCGGATGATATTGCCATTGCGTCCATACGCTACGGTGAAGCCCAACGAGCTGCAGATGCTGACTATGAGCGAAAGACTGGCAAGGTGACTGGGGAACGGCGCTGGGTGAAACGGGATTAGTTCGACAGTATGGCGTCATCGATTGCGGCCTAAATCCACCGCACTCTGCACCAGCGCCAACACATGCGTGCGTTGAGTGTCTGAGAGCCGGCGAAACTGCTGAACCAGCATGTGCTCTTGCACCGACAGCGATTTGTTTTTGGAGGTCGCTAGTTCTTCACCAAATCTCAGCCAAGTCGCCGACACCTGCAATACGTCTGCCACGGCTCGCAAGCGTGCCTGCGTGGGTATGGATTCACCTGCAATCCACTTGCGTGCCGCATGCACTGAGATGGCGAGTTCGGGGTATCGCTCATTAAATGCTCGCTGTAGCGCCGTGGCACTCAACGGCATATCGCGCGCGGCCAAAGCAGTATTCACCCGCTGGGCGAATTGTGCGCGTTCCAGCTCGGCTGGTTGATTCAGTTTGCTTTTCATAGCCGCTGACCGTGATTAGATTTACGGAAACTTGGTAAAAAGTCACACGCATATAGTAACGGCATTCGCCCTGAAAACCACACACCTGATATTGCTTGGTAGATGGATGCCTGGATTACTAGACCAAGAAAAGGACCAGTCCTTGATGACCTACGAATGAAAAAACCATTCTGCATCCAGCCAAACCGAAACGGACGATCGTGCGAGGGGTAAAAAAAGTCACACGCATATAGTAAAGGCCCAAGGCCAAAACCACCTACTTGATGAATGGATACCTGAGATTGCTTGAAGAAGAAAACAGGACCAGTCCTCGATGATCTAGTCGTAGCAGGAAAAATTAATCTCTCCTACGTGAGCGGGATTCTCAGACTGGCTTACCTATCGCCCAAAGTCGTGCAGGCGATATTGGATGGCAAACAGCCGGCGTGGTTAACGATGAAGGAGCTGCTCAAACCATTCCCAAGTGAATGGCACCTCCAAGAGGCGAATTACCTAATGCTCAAGAAAAAATGAAAGGCGAAATACCCGCATGCGATAACAA
>JACCDI011180052.1_pt1 | contig 10885 bp, 10 predicted proteins | sample 7442791 | NCBI WGS metagenome assembly JACCDI01 (sample SAMN15323434, study PRJNA562643) | freshwater metagenome | isolation source: river surface water | place: USA:Blue River Watershed | collected 2017-08-15
AGGAAGGGGAACGCTCCACAACTCGCGCCATTGGCTAATGACGCGTCGTGCAAACAAAATGACCCACCAAAAAGCCGAGGCCCCAAAGACATAGAACATCAAATCGGCGGTCCAGGCCCCCATCCGACCGCCAATGTTCTTGGGGGTCTCAAAACTAGCATGTGACCAAGCGGGGTCTGATTTAGTGTAAGTCACTAAGACTGCAAAGAGTCCTAGGCAAATTGCCAATAGGAGGAACCAGCGCACTTCAGCAAATAAACGAGACATCTTTCCGGTTCCGCTATCCGGAGGCAATGGGGTCCTAGTTTGTGGGTACGAGCTACGTGGCATGTTCTGATGATTGTAAACAAGGCTAAGCCCTAGGACCCTATAATTTACCCATGAATACCACTACCAAACACTCCAAAGTTCTAATTCTGGGCTCAGGCCCTGCCGGCTATACCGCGGCGGTCTATGCCGCTCGGGCAAACCTCAAACCCACCTTAATCACAGGTCTTGCTCAAGGCGGTCAACTAATGACCACCACCGATGTCGAGAACTGGCCCGCCGACCCAAACGGGGTCCAAGGCCCAGAGCTCATGGATCGGTTCTTAAAGCATGCCGAGCATTTCAATACCGAGATTATTTTTGATCACATTCATACTGCCGCCCTGACCGAGAAGCCAATTCGTCTGGTTGGTGACTCAGGTACTTATACCTGCGATGCGCTGATTATTTCGACGGGTGCCTCGGCACAATACCTAGGTCTACCCAGTGAAGAAGCCTTCATGGGTCGCGGAGTCTCGGGCTGTGCAACCTGCGATGGTTTTTTCTATAAGGGTCAAGATGTGTGCGTGGTTGGCGGGGGCAATACTGCGGTTGAAGAAGCTCTCTACCTCACTGGAATTGCTAAGACCGTGACCGTCATACATCGACGTGACAAATTCAGAGCAGAGCCCATTCTGAATGACCGCTTGATGGCCAAAGTTGCTGAGGGCAAAGTAATCCTTAAGCTCCACTCAACCCTAGATGAGGTCTTGGGTGATGCAAAGGGTGTGACTGGGGTGCGCATTAAAAAGCAAGATGGCTCTAAAGAAGATATTGCGGTCTCTGGCGCCTTTATTGCGATTGGTCACAAACCCAATACTGATTTATTCACGGGTCAACTCGACATGCATAACGGTTACATCAAAACGCATTCCGGGCTTGAGGGTAATGCAACTGCCACCAACATCCCTGGTGTCTTTGCTGCTGGTGATGTGCAGGACCATATCTATCGTCAAGCTATTACTAGCGCCGGCACAGGCTGTATGGCGGCTCTCGATGCCCAACGCTATTTAGAGGGGCTAGAGTAAGTAGCTGTAAATATTTTTTAGGCGCTCAGAGCCAGTAATGCTAATTCGGGAGAGCGGTCTAATATTCTAAGCAAGGCCTTGGCAGCCCCAGTTGGCGCCCTCTTACCCTGCTCCCAATTACGAATAGTCTCAAGAGGAACTCCAATTTTTCTTGAAAACTCTTGTTGAGATAACCCCATTTTCTTTCGCACTCTTGCTGCATATTTACCAGCATCGCGCATTGCTAGGTCATCATCTATTTTTTTATGACGAGCAATATCAATCTCGGTAGTTGCGTCTAGTATCTTTTTATTGATACGCCCACGGACTTTCTTCCTGGCTGTATTTAAATCAACACTAACTCGAATTTTTTTCATATCTTCTAACCTCCCTAGCGTTCGCTCTTCGGGCATAAATTATTCGAACTAAATTCGATCGATGAGTAAAGATAAGAACATAAATTTTTTCGTCTAATTTGCCAATTAAACGCAATCTTTCCTCACCGTAATCCCACCTATCATCCAGCTCGACCAGCCGATAGGGATCCCGAAATACGTCTATAACCGCTTCAAAATCAAACCCTCTTTTAACAAAACAATCATCACTTTTTAAATCATCCCATTCAAAATCCATAAGCAATGGTAGTTCATTGAACTACCATTGTCAAACAAAAAAGCCCAGGCTTTACTGGGCTATTTTGTCGGCTCTAAGTCCGGTTATCGCATCACTGGCAACAACGGCACGATTAAGAGTGCCACGATGTTAATGATTTTGATCAGTGGGTTTACCGCTGGTCCAGCTGTATCTTTGTAGGGATCGCCAACGGTATCACCGGTCACTGCAGCTTTGTGAGCCTCAGACCCTTTGCCACCATGGTTACCTTCTTCGATGTACTTCTTGGCATTATCCCAAGCGCCGCCACCAGTACACATCGAGATCGCTACAAACAGGCCAGTAATGATGGTGCCCATTAATAAGCCACCTAAGGCTGCTGGTCCCAATAAGAGTCCTACCAAAATTGGCACCACTACTGGCAAGAGTGATGGAATGATCATCTCTTTAATAGCAGCGCCTGTGAGCATGTCAACGGCTTTGCCATACTCTGGCTTCGCAGTACCCTCCATGATTCCGGGGATTTCTCTAAATTGGCGACGCACTTCTTCCACCACGGCGCCTGCACAGCGACCAACCGCCTCCATCGCCATCGCACCAAACAAGTAAGGAATTAAACCACCAATAAAGAGGCCGATGATCACCATGTGATTAGAGAGATCAAAGGTAACTTGTTGACCGATTGCCTCTAAGGCATGGGTATAGTCTGCAAAGAGCACTAAGGATGCAAGACCTGCCGAACCAATTGCATACCCTTTGGTCACAGCCTTGGTGGTGTTACCTACCGCATCTAATGGATCGGTGATATCACGCACGGAGTCTGGCAAGCCTGCCATCTCAGCAATACCGCCTGCGTTATCCGTAATCGGACCGTATGCATCGAGTGCCACCACAATACCGGCTAATGAAAGCATTGCGGTTGCAGCAATTGCAATGCCATACAAACCAGCTAAGTAATAAGCTGCGTAGATTGCAATACAAACAAAGATAACTGGGTAAGCGGTTGAGCGCATCGATACGCCTAAGCCCGCAATGATATTAGTGCCGTGACCCTTGGTTGATGCTTCTGCAATATGCTTCACTGGCTTGTAGTCGGTACCAGTGTAGTACTCGGTGATCCAGACCAAACCTGCGGTTAAGAGTAAACCCACAATCGAAGAGCAGAACAAGCGCCACTGGCTTCCTTGAATGCCTAGAGCGTCATCCGGAACAATTAAGTTGGTTGCAAAGTAAAAACCAATTAAAGAAATTACCCCAGAAATAATCAATCCCTTATACAGAGCGGGCATAACGTTTTTCATACCCGGGCTTGCCTTTACAAACGAGCAGCCAATGATGGAGGCAATAATCGAAATGCCTCCCAATACAAGTGGGTAGACCACTGCGGCTACTGGCGCACCCACCACCATTAAGGCACCTAAGACCATGGTTGCAATCAGAGTCACTGCATAGGTCTCAAAGAGATCCGCTGCCATACCAGCGCAATCACCGACGTTATCGCCGACGTTATCTGCAATCACTGCAGGATTGCGCGGATCATCCTCAGGAATACCAGCCTCAACCTTACCAACGAGGTCAGCACCAACGTCAGCCCCTTTGGTGAAAATGCCGCCACCTAGCCGCGCAAAGATCGAGATTAGAGAGGAGCCAAACGCTAAGCCAATCAAGGGATGCAAAATATCCGACAGGTCTTGGCCGTTATCCAGCGACACTAACAACATAAAGAAGAGTCCAACACCTAGGAGGCCAAGACCAACTACCAACATACCGGTAATGGCGCCACCTTTGAATGCCACATTGAGGGCCTCGTTCATACCAACCGTGGCCGCTTGCGCTGTTCTGACATTGGCGCGAACAGAGACGTTCATACCAATGAAACCGCAGGCGCCGGATAACACCGCACCAATCACAAACCCAATGGCCGTGGCGAGATCCAGAAACACAGCGATCAGGATGGTTAGAACGACTCCAACGATCGCAATGGTTTTATATTGACGTGATAGATAAGCGGCCGCCCCTTGCTGAATCGCCTCAGCGATCTCCATCATTTTGGCATTGCCAGTATCTTGCTTGAGAATCCAGGTTCGCATGACAAACCCGTAGATCACTGCTAGTACTCCACAGATCAATGCAAAGTACAACCCGTATGTGACATTAATCATGCTGCATAACTCCCTTAATGAAATTCATCATGTATTGCCTATATTTAGGCTAAATCATAGTCCAGGGCTGAAAGCCTTAAAATAGGACTTGTTTAGCCCTCAAAGTATCCAACAGATTTTGATCTTTCCTGCTTTGCTAAGATCAGGGTAATTACTGAGCAGGCTGGTTTATTTGATTAATTTGGAGCATGTATGAGTCTTGACAACGTCACCCCCGGTAAAAAGATCCCAGAAAACTTTAACGTCATCATTGAAATCCCGATGAACGCCGACCCCATCAAATACGAGGTCGATAAAGAAACTGGGGCGATCTTTGTGGACCGCTTCATGGGTACGGCCATGCACTATCCCTGTAACTATGGTTATATCCCCAAAACCATTGCCGGCGATGGCGACCCCGTAGATGTCTTGGTGATTACGCCCTTTCCATTAATCCCTGGAGTGGTGGTGAGTTGTCGCGCCCTTGGCGTTTTACAAATGCAAGACGAAGCGGGTGATGATGCCAAACTCTTGGCCGTTCCAGAAGATCGCATCTTATCGATCTATAGCCACTGGGAGAGCTCAGACGATATTAATCAAATGCGTCTACAACAGATACAGCACTTTTTTGAGCACTACAAAGATCTAGAGAAGGGTAAATGGGTCAAGATTAAAGGTTGGGGATCCATTGCGGATGCCCAAAAAGAAATCCTTGAGGGCATTGATCGTTATCAGAAAGAGAAAAAATAACGATGTGCTCCAGTAGGGTGCTGAGGTAAGTAAGGTGGGAGATCGTTCTCCAATAAAAATCGCCTTGGCACAAATCAATCCTCTTTTGGGGGATTGCAGTGCCAATGCAGAACTCATCTATCAAGCAGCCAAGGATGCTCATGGTCAAGGCGCATCCCTACTCCTAAGTCCTGAGTTATCGCTAACCGGCTACCCCCCCGAAGACTTGCTCTTACGTCCAGCCTTCATTGCCGATACACAAAGAGTCTTGCATCATTTATGTGAACGTTTAGCAGTGTTTCAGGGTTTAGCGGTCATTGTGGGGCATCCCAGTCAAGATGCTTTGGGATTGCACAATACGGCTTCAGTATTACAAGATGGTCAGGTAATTGCGAGCTATCACAAACAGGTCCTACCCAATCATGAGGTGTTCGATGAGAAGCGCTACTTTGTAGCTGGTAATGCACCGTGCGTGTTTACCCACCAGGGCTTAAAGCTAGGGGTCTTACTATGTGAGGATATTTGGCATGCAGAGCCTGCAGCAAATACCAAGAAGGCTGGCGCAGAAGTATTACTGGTTCTAAATGCCTCGCCCTATCACCTTGAAAAAGACAATACCCGTTTAGCTGTTCTCAAAGAACGCACCCAAGCCACTGGTTTGGCAGTTGTCTATCTCAATATGGTGGGCGGTCAAGATGAACTGGTGTTTGATGGTGGCTCATGCGCCCTAAACGCAAAGGGTGAGTTGGTTTTGGCCATGCCTCAATTTAAAGAAGCTCTTGCCGTTCTTACAATCCATGATGGCCAACTCTTGCTCGGTGAAATTACTCCGCCCCTAACGCTTGAGGCTCAGGTCTACTCGGCCTTGGTTTTGGGTACGCATGATTACGTTCATAAAAATCGATTTCCGGGTGCCATCATTGGTCTATCAGGGGGCGTCGACTCTGCTTTAGTGCTAGCGATTGCCGTTGATGCTCTCGGTGCTGACCAAGTGCGTGCAGTGATGATGCCATCGCCTTACACGGCAGAGATCTCATGGATCGATGCGCGCGAGCTCGCTAAAAACTTGGGGGTGCAATACGACGAGATCCCAATTAGTCAACCCGTTGATGCAATCGAAAATGTTTTGCGTAATCAGTTTGCCAATTTCAAACCCGATGCTACGGAAGAGAATATCCAGGCGCGGGTTCGAGGCACCCTCTTGATGGCACTCTCAAACAAGACCGGACGACTGGTACTCACCACGGGCAATAAGAGTGAGATGGCCGTAGGCTACTGCACCCTTTATGGTGATATGGCCGGTGGCTTTGCGGTCATTAAAGATATTGCCAAGACTCTGGTGTACAAACTCTGTCTCTACCGCAATCAAATCCAAGAGATTATTCCCAAGCGGATTCTGACGCGCGCGCCCTCGGCTGAGTTGCGCCCCAATCAAACCGATCAAGATAGCTTGCCAGCCTATGAAGTACTCGACGCTATCTTGATGCGTTATATGGAGCAAAACCAATCCAGCGCTGAAATCATTGCGGCTGGCTATGAGGCCGAAGCAGTGTCTAAAGTAACCCGCTTAATCCAACTCAATGAATACAAACGCCGTCAGTCTCCGCCGGGTGTGCGGGTTACAGCAAGAGCGTTTGGACGAGACTGGCGCTACCCCATTACTTCTGGAGCAAAGCTCTAGGCCTTCAAACCTTGGGGATATATCCCCCTCCCCATTCCTTGGGTATGATTGGGTCAAAAGGAGACTTTTATGAAACTCATTACATCCATTATCAAACCCTTTAAGTTAGATGAAGTGCGTGAGGCCTTGGCTGAAATTGGCGTGACTGGCTTAACGGTCACTGAAGTGAAAGGCTTTGGACGCCAAAAGGGTCATACTGAACTTTATCGCGGTGCTGAATACGTAGTCGACTTCTTGCCCAAAGTGAAAGTAGAGGTTGTGGTTCCAGATGATCGCCTAGACTCCGTTACGGAGGCGATTGTTAAAGCAGCCCGCACAGGCAAGATTGGGGATGGCAAGATTTTTGTGAGTTCTATCGAACATGCAATCCGAATTCGGACGGGTGAACAGGATGATGCGGCAGTCTAGATTGTTCTAGAAAGGAACTTCTTCCAAAGTAATGCTCTTCGCATTTTGATCCTCAACCCGAACTTTGTATCCTTGAAAAAAGATATCTGCTTGGGCAAGCCCTGAGGTCATCAGCACAAAAGGCGCTTTACCAAAAAATGAGTGTGAGCCGTTTACATCCAGAGACTTTTTCTCAAGCTTTCCAGTCGCGTCTTTGACGCACACCACCTGCTTGATCTTTGTTGATACATAGATCATGTTTCCCGCCTTAGAAGGGCTTGGGGATCGATAAGTAGTCTGATTGGCATCAAGGGCGGGACAGTTTTCAGAACTTGTGCTGGGAGCCACAGCAGCTACTGCTGGAACAGCGGCAACAGGAGTTGGCGTCGGACTACTCACTGAGGTCGGGCTAAGCGGAGCATCCTCTTTCTTTGCCGAACTATTGGCGGTATTTTCAATCGATTCTGTTGGTAACTTGGCAACGATCGGCTCAGCATTCTTATCTTTTGCTGGTAGATCAATATTCAAAACGATAGCCACCACAATGGCAGCAAGCGCAAAGAAAGCATACTTAGTCTTTGATGGCTTCACTTCTTTTTCTTCAGCGGGAGGGTCAAAGCGTTCAAGACGCTCTGGCGTTTTTTCTACCACAGGGGGAACTGGTGGAGCTGCCGCAATAGATTTAGGCTCTGGTAAATCAGTCTGCTCTGATTGAATAGGCTCTTCAGACGATTGGATATCCTGAACTAAGTCAGGACCAAAATCAAATACCTCTTCGAATGGAAGTCCTAAATATTCAGCGACTCGTTTGGTCGCGGAAACCTTAATCGCTAATGAATAAAAATGGCTTCGTTCACCACACTCGATTTGCTCAATTTGCTTTACAGAAAAACAAAGGTCTTTCGACATTTTAGGAATTGAGATTCCCTTAGCTTCGCGAGCCTTTTTAATAACATCCGCACGAATATCAGGTAGTTTGTGATCGTTAGCCACTATGTCTCTTTTTGTATAAATATCAGATATTTAGATACTTTATGGATTACTTCAAATATAACCTAAATTTATTATCCAAACTATGTTCTTTAGGGCTAATTTAGCTCTAGATGGTATCGAACGAGGTCCTGAAGTGAACTGGCCCTCATTTTTTCCATTACGCGCGCTTTATGGACCTTAATGGTCGCATCGGTTGTGCCCAGTCTCTCTGCTATTTCTTTATTCATGAGCCCCTCTACTAGCAAGGCGCAAACTTCTTTTTCTCTGGGGGTCAAGGTATTAAAGTTCTTCTTGATCTCGCTAACTTTTAATATTCGCTTAAATTGCTTTTGGTCATATTCCAAGGCATCTCGGATTGCATTTAATAGCTCCTCGAGATTAAATGGTTTAAATAAGAAATCTAAGGCCCCTTTCTTTAGTCCTTTTACGATCTCTTGAGGATGGCTTTGACCACTTAAAAAGATAATTGGCGTTGTAAATCCTATTTTTTCTAAGCGCTCCATCAAGTCCAAACCGGTGATATCAGGCATTTGCATATCGAGCAAAATAACTGCGGGGGAGACCAATTTATTACTGGTTAAAAATGAGGATGCGCTCTGATAGTCGTAGACCAAATAACCTACGTCGCGCAACATTCGAGATAAGGAACTGCGCATTGAATCGTCATCGTCAATTAAATAGACTGTGCCAATTAAATTAGATTTGGCATTCATGCTGCAAACCGTTGATGGGATGGATTCATTTTTAGCAATTTAACCATCTCGTGGTGCTTAAGATATTAGCCTTACAGCCAATGATGAGCAATCTCTTAAAATGGCATCTTTAATAGAAAACCCAGAAATTACCCATGAAAACCTATTTATGCATTGTTTGTGGCTTTATTTACGACGAAGCTAGCGGCCGCCCTGAGGACGGCATTGCTCCTGGAACAAGCTGGGATCAAGTCCCATCAGACTGGGCCTGCCCAGACTGTGGAGCTGGCAAAGATAGCTTTGAAATGATGGCAATTTAGGCAATTCTTACTTCCCCCCTTAAGAGCAAGCCCAGAATGGTTTCATCTGGCAAAATAAGCCCTTCCCAAGCCCTTTGACCTTTCTTAGAGAGCACATTACATGTCAAACAGCAACTCATCCTCACCTAAGCGTCTAAACGAGCGCTCCCGTATGGTTACAGAAGGGGTGGCAAGAGCACCTAATCGCTCGATGTATTACGCCATGGGCTACAAAGAAGAGGATTTTGTGAAGCCCATGGTGGGCGTTGCCAATGGCCACTCCACGATTACACCTTGCAATAGTGGTTTACAGAAATTAGCCGATGCAGCAATTGCCGCACTGGAATCCTCAGGGGCTAAGGCCCAAGTTTTTGGCACCCCAACGGTATCGGATGGTATTGGCATGGGCACCGAAGGGATGAAGTACTCCCTTGTCTCACGCGAAGTGATTGCTGACAGTATTGAGGTATGCGTTAATGGGTTATGGCAAGACGGTGTGGTGGTGATTGGTGGTTGCGATAAAAATATGCCTGGTGGCATGATTGCTCTAGCACGAACCAATGTTCCGGGTATTTATGTCTATGGTGGCACGATTAAAGCGGGTCACTACAAGGGCAAAGATCTTAATATTGTGTCTGCCTTTGAAGCCGTTGGCGAATTTACGTCCGGACGATTGACCGAAGAAGACCTCAAAGGGGTCGAGCAAAACGCCTGCCCAAGTAGCGGCTCCTGCGGTGGTATGTATACCGCCAACACCATGAGCTCGTCCTTTGAGGCACTAGGTATGAGCCTACCCTACTCCTCCACCATGTCCAATGTGGATCAAGAGAAAGTCGATAGCGCTGCCGAATCGGCACGTGTTTTGGTTGAGGCAATCAAGAAAAATATTCGTCCGCGCGACATCATCACTAAGAAGTCCTTAGAGAATGCTGTGAGCGTCATCATGGCTGTTGGTGGCTCTACCAATGCGGTCTTGCACTTTTTAGCCATTGCCAGTGCCGCTGAAATTGATTGGACCATCGATGACTTTGAGCGGATTCGTAAGCGCGTTCCGGTCATTGCTGATATGAAACCCTCGGGCACTTATTTAGCACCCGATCTCCATCAAGCTGGCGGCATCCCTCAGATCATGAAGATCTTGTTAGATGGTGGACTGCTTCATGGCGACTGCATCACGATCAGCGGGCAAACCATTGCGGAAGTTTTGAAAGATATTCCCTCAAAACCACGAGCCGATCAAAAAGTAATACGCACTCTTGATAATCCAATTTACGCCCATGGTCACCTAGCGATCCTAAAAGGCAATATCTCGCCAGAGGGTTGTGTTGCCAAAATTACAGGCCTCAAGAATCCTTCCATCACCGGTCCAGCTCGGGTATTTAACTCTGAAGATGAAGCCATGGCAGCCATCATGGCTCAGAAAATTAAAGCGGGTGATGTTGTGGTCATTCGCTACGAAGGTCCCAAAGGAGGACCCGGCATGCGCGAAATGTTAGCGCCTACTTCTGCTCTTGTGGGCCAAGGCTTAGGAGAGAGTGTTGGGCTAATTACCGATGGGCGCTTTTCTGGTGGCACTTGGGGCATGGTTGTTGGCCACGTTGCCCCCGAAGCATTTGTTGGCGGTACGATTGCCTTAATTCAGGAAGGGGACTCTGTCACCATCGATGCCCACCAATTACTCATTCAACTCAATGTGGATGAATCGGAAATCACAAAACGGCGTCAAGCTTGGTCTCCACCAAAGTCCAAATACACCCGCGGTCTCTTGGCTAAATATGCTAGGCTTGTAAGCAGCGCTAGTAAGGGCGCCGTAACCGATCTCAATTTAGGATAAGTGTATGCAACTGATTTGGATTGGTGGATCGACCGCGCAAGTTAAAAAGATCAGTATTACCGGTAAGGGCCTCATCAAACTGACGGTCATTATTTGTGCGTTTCTTTTTTTAACTGGCTTTGGGATCCACTTCTTAGGCTACCGCATTGCCTTTCACTTTAGCCCTGAACTCACCAGAGCGATGGGTGGCGCTATTTCGATCCA
>JACCDI010996661.1_pt1 | contig 10880 bp, 10 predicted proteins | sample 7442791 | NCBI WGS metagenome assembly JACCDI01 (sample SAMN15323434, study PRJNA562643) | freshwater metagenome | isolation source: river surface water | place: USA:Blue River Watershed | collected 2017-08-15
ACTATTTAAAGTTTCTATTCTAGCATTGATTCTTTCATCTATTTCAGCACTAGTTATTATACTATTTGTGTATGTATTTTTTGCAACTTCAAGTTCGTCTATTAGTCCATACAACGTATTGCTTAATGCACCAATTTCTGTAAGTTTTTGGCTAAGACTAAAGTCAGTTATTGTTCCAATAATATCTCTTAACCATTGTGGTGATTCATCATATGTTTTTGGAATATACATATTATCGCCAGTTATTACATACTCTCTTTTATTAATAGTTACATTATAATCTGGCTCTAAAATTTCTATATCAATATTATTATCTGTTGATGCAGAAACTATTTCATTTCCAGCTTCAACGTCAATTGAACTATCAATTATAATATCTATTTTTTCTGACATATTTTATTCCTTAATATATTGCATTTAGTCTATGTAAACATTTTCTAATTTTGCAACAAAATTTCCATTGTTTAATGTATCACATTCTATAGAAATTCTATATGTAGGCTTTAGATAGTATCTATCTTCTTTTGGTCCTCTTTCTTTTTCAAGCTTGCTTGTAAGAGCAGGATTCATTACTATTTTTATTTGACCATTTGCATCATTGTGTATAGCGATATATCCATCTACTTTTGCATCATCCATATCTAATACAGCTTCTATAGCTTCAGTATCTCTATTGAACATTGTAAGTTTAAATGTATCAGAATATTCTATAACCATAGGGAGTAGACTATCATTCTGTTTTATAGTAATTATAAACTCATTATTGAGTCCTCTGTTGATTGTAAAGTTTTTAACAGCTGTAGCCATTATGTCACCTCTTTGTGTTTTTGTTTTATAATTTTCTGATTATATCTTATCATACATTAAAAAAGGGAACATAAGCACAAACTTACATTCCCTTTTAACATTAAGAGCAAGAGGTTGTAGCTATTATAATCTCTTTAATCTTTGTTGTTCTTTTAATGCATCAATTCTATCTTGATCCCATCCTTCAACTTCAGTAATTGAGAATCTTTTTTTAACTCTAGTAGTTGAACTCTCAGAGTTTGTAGGAATAAGCATTGTTTTCATAGCTTCAATTGCACCATTTCTAACATATTGTGGCTCACCATGCATAAACACAACATCAGTTTGACCAAGCGTAAATCTATTTCCCCATTGGATTTTTACACCAGCAAGCAAATCATCAGAATCAGTTGATTGTGTATTATCATGATCAGTCACAACAACATATGTTTTAGTAAAGTTATACTCTGCAGCCAATTGAATTTCATCTTCTCTTGTTTTTGGAACAGGACTTGGAATAACAGGTTTAGCAGTAGCACCTAGTGATTCATATTCTAGTTCATCTGGTTCTTCTTCAGGCGTTACACCATTTATTTCGTCTTGTTTGTCTTTGAAAGCATTAAGAACTTTTACATAATCAGCATTAACTAAAGAATCATCATCTTTTCCTAATTCAACTTTTAATTCTTCTACTTTATCCTGTAACTTAAGTTGCGAGATTGCCTTAAGTAATTCTGCTTTTGTCATTTGTTCAAATTTTTTTGCGCTCATATAATTTTCCTTATTTATTTTATAATTTAATTTTAAGAGCCAGAGGAGAACTTCTGGCTCTATTGACTTTAGTCAAGAGGATACTATGATCTTCTTAAAACGAAAGCTAATTGTCTAATTCTTTCAGGTCTATATGCTAAGAAACCATATTCCCAAGAAGAAGCAACACCACCAACAGAAGCATGCATATCGTTATAAACATCAGCTTTAGGCATAATGTGATTTGCAGTAACATCTGATGAACTCATACCAGTTGTAATAAACGAGTCAGTACCAACAACTAACATAGGGAATACGTCATAGTATCCACCAGTAGCATAAGTATTAGCTCTTTCTAATGGAGTAGTTGTAGTATCAGCAGACACTAATGAACCAGCACCTTTGTAAACTTGTAAATCAGGAACAACAACAAATCTAAACGAACCAATTGATCCAGCTTCACCATCCATGATAGTTTCACCAGCAGCATATTTTGATTTAGGTATCCAAACAAGTGCTCCACCAGGACCAGTCAGTTTTCTTAATGTTGGTAACATTTTAGCACTGATAAACGCAACGTATGCATTTTCAATAACTTTAGTATCAATTTTATCTGTACCAGAAACAATTTCTGTATCAGTTGGAACTTCATTATCAATTAACTCTTGTTCAAACGCTGATAACGCATCGTAATCTAATACGTCAGTAGCTTTCATTTGTACTGGAGTAATTGCAACATCAGAAGAAATCATTCTATTACCTTCAGAAACAGTTAATAATGAGTTTTGGATTTGCATCTCTTTTAACTCACCAGTAGCTCTTGCTAATTCTTTAATTTCTCTTGCAACTTGTTTCATTCTTGAGTCTAACTTAACAGATCTAACTGTATATTTAGAACCAATACCATGTCTTGTCATTTTAGCAGAAACTAGTTTTGATGAACTATTTAATAAGTTAACAACTCCACCTTCTTCTGGTAATGGAACTAATGGACCTTGAGCAGTAGCATATGATGCATCACCATATAAAATTCTACCAGCACCAGATTTCATAAATGCAGCACCACCTAATGTTGTAACTCTAGCTTGAGCAGCAGCTTTAGCAGCAGCAATAGCAAGTGTTAAGTTTCCACTATTTGCACCTAAGTAAGCATTAGCTTCATATTTTGAATCTAATGATCCACCAACAGAAGGGAATACATACCATACATATGTTAATAATTTTGCAGTTGAAGCATCAACGTTTGAATCAACCATGTTATCTTTATGTAACATTGGGATAACGATTTCTTTTGTTAATGTGTCACCAGAGTTTTCTGGCATGTCTTCTCTTGAAGCCATTTTAGAAAAGAATTGTTTTCTTGCAGCATATTCTACTACAGCTTTTGATACGAATTCAGGTGTAAATTGTCTATCAATCGAACTTGATGTTAATTTGCCGTCATTAAATTTTTTAATTAATGTAGCCATTTTTTTTTCCTTTTTATTTTTTAGAAAGCTCTACGTCTAGAAAAAGCGGCTAGCTTCTTCCAAGACTATCGAAGTAACTTCTAAAGTCGTCACCACTTAATGTAAGAGGATCAAACTTTTGCTTCTTTTCAACACTCGTAGGCTTTGTCTTGCTAACAGATGAAGCCTTTTTCCGTTTTTCTGCATCCAGTTTCTCTTTTCTTTCAAGCTCAGCTTTATACTCATCTTCTTTTCGCTTTTGTAATATTTTAGCTTTTTCAGCTTCTACATCAGCAGTAGTAGTTTGTTTAGGCTGAGCCTTTGTGATTGTAGCATTATTTTCATCTTTTTTAACAATTTGCTGATTAACACTTCTGGCTCTTAAGTCATTTGACAAAGCAACAACAGCTGCTCTATACTGATTAATTGAGCTTTTAGCACCAAACATTCCATTATTATCTAATAGTTTCATTTCTGCTATTTTATCTTGTACAGCATCATATATAATAGGACTTGTTTCATCATTTGGATTAATTCTGTTAGTCATATGCTCAAGAAGATCTTCTCTAACTTCTGGTGTTGACGTAAACTCTTTAAAGCTTTCATCATCCCATTTTTTTCCAACAGTTTCTCTAAACTTATCTTCAATTCCTAAATTTTTTGCTATTTCAAGAGTATCTTCAATATCCAATGATTGCTTTGAATCAATGTGGTTATTACCTCTATAGTTAATAGTGTCAAGATCTAAATCAATAATAGGATCAATATTGCTAGATTTAATAAAAGCTTTTAGAGCTTCTTTATCACCAGACATAATGTCAATCATCATATTAAACTTTTCAGGATTATCTATCATTCCAGTTTTTTTCAGTGAACCAACAAATGGTCTATACTGTTTGAAACCAGACATTTTTTCCTCAAAACCATATAGCATTTGTTGTGCTCTAATAATTTTTGCAGGATCGGTAAAACCCTTAACCATCTTACCATTAGCTTTAAACTCAGCATTTGTAAGAGCTTCATAAAATGATTTATAATCAACAGTTGATTTATTTTCATCAGCATTGCTCTCAGATTCCGTATTATCATCAGAGTTGCTTTCATTTTTTTCATCACCAGATTCTTCTTTAGATTTGTCATCTAATCCGTCATTAGATTTCTCTTCTTCTTTTTCATCTTCGTTTGATTTATCTTCATCCTCTTGAGCGTTTTCTTCGTTTTCATCATCTTCTGATTCTTCTGAAGTATCATCACTTGAATCGGCATTCTCGTCATTCGTTTCTTCATTTTCATCTTCATCTGAGTCTTCGTCTGTGTCCTCAATATTTTCTACATCATCTTCTTCTTCAGTGCCTTCTTCTTCGTAATCTTCTTCATCGAAGTTACCATTAAGGATTGAATCTAAGTCTGGTGCTAGTTCTTGTTTTTTACTCATTATTTAGCCTTATTGATTATTGTTTTTCAAAATAACAGTACGCATTTCTTTAGCAGAAGAAAGTCTATCTTTAAGAATCATAATTTTGTCTTTTCTATCTTCAAGATATTTTTTAACAAATTTTACTCTTTTAATTTCTTCTATAGTTTCCAGCTCAGCTTCATTTGATTTATCATCAGCTAATCTAACAGTCAGAGCCAGAAGTTCAGTTCCAAAGATTACATTATAGAAAACCTCATTGAATGATTCAGAAGATACAAGTTTGTTGAATTTATTTTCAAAGTCTATTTGTGATTCAAGATCAATAATAGTTTCATCAATTTCTTCTAATGTTACATCATAAGATTCATTCATAAAATTTTCCTTTCATGTAATTTCATACATATTTTGTGTGCACATTATAATAGTTAATAGCTTAATTGTAAATTAATTACACACTATTAATATAATCTACCCAATCCACCACTTTGTTTAGCAACTGGCTCTGCATACAATGTATTAGGTTGTGATTGCATAGCTCCACTCATAGCAGCTTGTTGCAATGCAGAAGCATCATACAATCCAGTTTTATAACCATGACCAATTGCAGCTTCTCTATCAGCTGTTCGTTGTTGTTTATCTACTTCATTTGCCATCATTTCTTGTACAAGTTCAGCTTTAGCTTCATCTTTGATTTTTTCAAGAGTTATTCCAGTATTTCTTTCTTGAACAACATTATCAGCTTTTCTCTTTTCATTAAGCATAGCAAGTGAACTATTGGGAACAGCAACGGCTTGTTCGCTACCTTGTGCTTGTTGTTGTTCAGTAGGAGCACTAACGCTCCCTAAACCTCTATTTGTTTCTTCTGGCATTATTATTCTCCTTTACTTTGATTTTTAGAGCCAGATGTTATCTTGGCTTCAAGTTCTTTTATTTTCAACATCATTTCAGCTTTTGTCATTTCAATTCCAGCATCATCATGTTTTTCTTGTCTCTTAGTATCGTACTCTATTTGTTTATCTTCAAGCTCTCTGGCTCTTTTGTTTCCAGTCATTTCGTCAACAAAGTTTTTATCCAAGTGATCAGTTTCAGCTTTAAGTTTTTCAGTTCTAGCAGCACTTTCAGCAGCTTGTTGTTGTCTTAATAAGTTTTGTGATTGTTTATTATCAACATCTTTTTCATTTTCAATAACCCTTGACACTCTTTCATGAATTCTAGAATCAACTTCTTCAATGTCTTTTTTAGCTTTCTCAATTTTAAGTCTTTGTTCTTCAATTTGCATATCCATAAGCATTTGTTGTTTAGGATCAGGCTCAGGTTGATAAACTTCTAATTCTCTTGATAAGTCATATTGACCTTTTAACTTAAGAATTCTTGACCATATTTTCATTGTAACTGGAGAAGGCAATGTTTGTTGACCAGTTTGAAGAATCATTCCTAAGTCTTGTGCAATAGCATTATTAACTTCAGGAGTTTGTATATCAATTGTTATATCATGACTTCCAGCAAGGTCATCTCTTTTAATCTTAACATATTCTCTATTTGTATTTCTAACAACTTCTTCTTCACTTAAGTAAACAGCATTCATTGGAAGAATCAATTTAGCAGCATCAACAAGCATAGCAGTTATTCTTCTAAGAACAGACGATTCTCTTTTACTATTTGATGAGTCAATTCTCTTTTGAGAGTTTACTGATTGATTAGAGCCAGAGGTTGTAGATAATATAGTTCCTGACATTGATTCAGCATCTTGTATTTGTGATTGTATCCATTGTAGTGCAAAATGAGAAGGAGGAGTAACATTATTCTTATAGATTGCTCTCTTAGGATCAACACCACTTCTAAAGAATACAGTTCTTCCTTGCTTATAATTTTCTCTTTCAACAGGACTTGGAAACAATGATTCATCTATAAACTCTTGACCAACAGCTTCGTTAGCCATAATGTCTTGGATTGCTCTAGTAGTTTTTCCAACAGCTTCTTGGTTTTCTTCAAGCAATATTGCATCAGGTTCACCAAACACTTCATTATCCACAGGCATGTATTGAGCAGAAACATAAGGTATTTTTCTATGAGGAAATGGATTCTCTTCAAGTCTAACAAGTACTTTACCAACCCATGTAGCAACAATAGGAACAACATTTCCATCGTCATTTATGTCCCAGAATCCCCAATAGTCATAAGCTTTTAGTTTTTTTCTAGCCTTACCTTCAAGTTTTGATGATTGAGCAGTTTGTCCATGATGTTCACTATATTGAAATTCTTCTTCACCATCAAGCATGTCCAAATTTTTATAGATTCCAGTAGACTCTTTTAGTTTAGTGACAACTTTATTACCAGTTTCATCAGTAGTTTCTTCTTCAATTTCTCGTTCTTTGAACTCTTCTTTTTTCAAGTCAGATAAACTTACTGGATACTCTTCAATCAAGAATGCAGCTTTTGTTATATCGCCTTCACAAGTTGGATCAATTATTATATTAGCAATGTTTCTAACTTCTATAGTAGGATGATTCTCGATAAGCTTTTCTTTTTCAACTTGAACAATTTTTGTTCCAATTTGCATAGGCTCAGCAGTTTCGATCATGGCAATCATTTGTGCTTCAGTCATTTGACCACTTTGCACTTGTTGTTTCATAAGCATTAAACTTTGTTTAGCATTTGCATAAACAGGTCTTTCTTCATCAACTATTACTTTTCCATACTCAGTTTTCCAACCAACCTTACAGATTACTGTACCTTTGTCAACAGCATTTCTAACAGCTTTTTCAATAAGTTTTTGTATTTGTATTTTGTTTCTAAACTGATAATTAAGCATTACTTGATTTTGAGCAGCAGAAGCACTATCTTCTTCACCAACACCATCAATAGTAAACAAATCTTTAGAGCCAAGGATTGCATCTTCTAGTGCAGCATACTTATACTCATTTTGTTTTCTAACAAGCTTTGGTCTTGTAGTACTTTTACCAGGAGCAGTCTTTGTAATTTCTTTACCGCCACTTCTAATTAAGTCATAAGTTAATAGTCTTTCTCTAAGAGTTGAGTTAGCAGATGAACCATTTATTTTATCTTTTTCCAAGTCAGTAAACTTAGGTTCATTTTTCCAGTTAGTAAACTTCTCTTGGCTCTTACTATTAGCAGAAGACTTATATAGGGCATCCATGTTATTACCTGTTTTTTTAGCCATACTATTACACCTTTTCTATTTATTTATTATGCACAATTGTAGCATACATTTTATTATTTAATGTGCATTCTATTATTTTATCAATTAAGACTATCTTAATCATTCAGAGCCAGAGGATGATTAGTCATCTGATTGATTCTCTGTTGTGAATTTATAGTTAGCAAGTTCAGCAAGTCTCATTTTAGTTATTGGACATTCTGTCTTTATCATTTTAATTTGTTTATAATACCAGTCTTTTCCAGCTTGAGTTTTTATGTTAGCTTCACTAGACCATTCATTTTTATTACAAGCAATAAGCACTGAAGCTTCTTCTTGTCTTTTTAGGTATTGACATATTGTATTTACTGATGACGTAGAAACAACTTGATTATCTTGCGATATTACATCTATCGCATATCCAGCCCATAATTTATCAGCAGTAGTCTTGTCTACTTTATTTATGTATAGAGCATTTTTTAGAGTAGTAGTTCCTATACCAAACGATTTAGCAAACTCACTTAATGTAACCTTTTTCTTATTACTTTTTTCAAGCAAGTATGCTCGCATAGACATGAATACTTTTTGTGTAGTAGTTAGATTTCTTCTCATATTTGCAGATCTTACCGCCATTATAACTTGTTCATCAGTTGTTCCATATGGCATTCTTTCTATTTTATCTTTTGGTACTTCTAATCCAAGTTCATTTAGTATTTCCAATCTTGTTCTTCCATCTACAACTCTACCGTCTGGTCCAAGTAGTATGCTTTGTAATAGTACTTTGTCTTCTCCTAAAACTTCCCATCTATGTGTTATGTCTAATTTTAGAGCTTGTCTATCAGCTTGATTTGCTTGAGGAATAAGTTCTATCATTTGATCGTTAATTTCGAATTGTAATTTTTTCATATTTTCTCCTGTATTTTATTTATGTATTTTACAGTTTATCATCTTAAAGTTGACTTAGACGTGACCTTTTTTTAATTTGTTTATTTTTGCAAGTATGTCGATTTTATAATACTTTGCATACAATTTGTATTTTAATTTTTTAATGTGTCCATTTTGAAAATTGGACATACGTGTCTTTTTTTTCTATATATTATACTATTTATATGGAAAGTCTTTTTTTTACAAAAGCTAACAATTTTGCTGATTTATTTTATGACAAAATACTTATTAGTTTAATCACATTCTAACTACAGCTTATTTTTATTATTTGTCCTTAATTTGTCTCTATACTATTATTCTAGAGACAAAACAGGGACAAAACAGGTTTTACAGAGACAAATTTGTCCCTGAGACAAATTTATTGCTACTATATAATTTAATACTAATGTTTTGTCTCTAGCCAAACCAATACCCACCGATAACAATTCTCGTAGCTAGGACGCAGTGCGTTTTTTCAGTGAGCCTGCGAGCTGGAAAAAGGCTAGCCAGGACGAAGGTTAAGAGAATTGTTATCAGTCCTGCTGACAAGCAAAACAAACAACACCAAAGCTGTTCTACTATCAGAGCCAGAGTTATTGTGCATGTATAATAAGTTTAGAGCCAGGAGTTATGAGTTGTTTGTCAGCGTGGGAATTGTTTTTATTTAAATGAATTTTGTAGGTTCGTTGATGGACTCTGCAACCAGCAGTCGTAATTTTTTTGTTCCGCTACGCTTCACAAAACAAATTACTCCCTTGCTTGCCGTCCATCAACAGTGAGACGAGGTTGTGTTGTTAGCCTATAACTCAGCCTACTGATTTTATCTTACCATCTCTAATGTCAAGTTTACCTAATCCATTAGTAGCTATAGTGTTGTCATTGTTCTTTATTTTATTAGTCATAACTTCTGGCTCTAATGATTTATTGTCAATATGTTCTACTTGCAAAGTTGTTAGTTTTCCTAATCCATCATCTTTCATGCTATCATCCTCTGGCTCTTAATATACAATTAAGTGTTTTATTTTATTGTAGTGCGCCTTACGTCTTTCGTAACTATCAGTGTACTTGTTTATGATTGCTGTAACTTTATCTATATTTCCAGTGTCAGCAGCAGCATAGCAGTCTTTCCACATCCAAAATCCAAATCCAAACAATATGAATCCTTCTAAAGTATCTGGATTACATTCGGAACCAGAGTATTTTAGTATTCTCTTCTGAACTTCAGCAAAGTTGCCTTTACCAGTTATTTGAAGGCATCCAGCACCTCTGTACTTATAGCCATCATCATCAGCATCCATATCACCATCGCCATCACTATCTGCATTCCCATTTCCTAACTTATTAGCATACGCTATATTTGCTATAGCTTCTTGATTAGCTACAGGTGTATCTTCATCTCGTCCATACTTTTCTGCCAATTTTTCATTGAACGCTTTGTAGAGCTTAGGAAGAGCATCCTCGCTATAGTTTAGATTCTCTCTGATTACTTTAAGTTCAGAGCCAGTTTCTTCTCTAACCTGTGCTAAAAACATTGCTAATCTTAGTCCAGTATTAAGTCCAAATTTCATTCTATGCTTCTCTATGATTCCTACTACTTCATCTATATTCTTAGTAGCAGGAAACAGTATTGCTACCATTTCCTTAACCATTTATTCTCCTAGCTATCTATTAGCGCACATCTTACAAGTGCGGTTGATGATGGAAGTAATAAGTAATAGAATTCAACTTCATCAGGACTTCTCATGCAAGTAGCTCTATCTCCTTGTACGGCTGCACCAGTTGGATATAACCACTGATTCATTTTTGGGTGTAATCTACTTAAAGATGGGTCGTACTCGTATATTCTCATAGTTGCATCTTTTAAGGAGATAATACTATACCCTTTACCACCAATACTTCTAGCAGTATGTGCAGAAGCTGTTGTGAATGTTTCAGTACTAGGATGAAACGCAGCAGTAGACCACGTATTAGCTACTAAATCATAAGCATAAATATTACTTGTACCATTACCTCTAATGATAAACAATTTATCAGGAGCATAAATAGGAAGCCATTTAATAGTACAACCCCCACCAACAGTACCAGTCACAGCAGGAATTGCTACAGCACTTGCATTTGTAGTTGCCCAAGCATTACCACTTACAGAGTATCTATACATTACAGTTGCATTATTACCAACTAAATACATATGGTCATAATAGTAAGCAGTTGCACCACTTTCTAGTGAATAATTAACAGCAGCCACAGTTATACTTGTTGCACTTGCAGCAGCACTTGCAGTTAATACTACATATCTTTCTACTTTAAATATACTACCACTTACTAAGTATCTTCTAATAGGGTAAACATTTATAGATGTAGCTCCAGCACTTGCTGTGGTTTTAACTGTAACTAATCC
>JACCDI010249049.1_pt1 | contig 10879 bp, 8 predicted proteins | sample 7442791 | NCBI WGS metagenome assembly JACCDI01 (sample SAMN15323434, study PRJNA562643) | freshwater metagenome | isolation source: river surface water | place: USA:Blue River Watershed | collected 2017-08-15
AGCAAGATGCGTTGTTTTGCAAAGGCACTTTCTCGGTACAAGGTGTATTGCTGCTGATTTTTATCTTGGTAATTGAGTGTCCATAAAATCAGACCCATGGCCGCTGTAAATAGAACAATGGCCAAAATAGGGGTCAACAAGAACGAATATGATCGGACGCCCTGTTTAAAGGAAAGACTTTTTAATTTTGAAGTGAGGCTTTTTAAGTGCCTAAATATTTGTTTGATCAAATGAGATCTCTTTAAATCAGGGAAAACCAGGGATTCATGAGTTTAATTCCTGTGAGCTAGATTTTGTATGTTTTTGCCTTGCCCCGATGAATTTATTGCGAAGCAATAATATTCCGTATTGTGATAAATAAATTCGTTATGTGAAAAATTGCTTGCTGTGCCCATGGGGCATTTCTAAAATTTGCCTATGACAAAATAAGTGGTAATTACAGGCTGGTTAATAGGAGACAAGCATGGCAGATCTAGCGAACAACACAGGTGTTAATGCAAGACCGAATGATGTAGATCCGATTGAAACCAAAGAATGGATTGATGCACTCAATGGTGTCATTAACAAGGAGGGGGTTGATCGAGCCGCATTCTTGATTGATGAGCAAATCTCGCATGCCAGAGTGAATGGCGTGGTTCAACCTTTTCATGCTGAAACGCCTTACATCAATACCATTCCAGTAGAAAATCAAGCCAAACTTCCTGGGGATCAAGAAATTGAGCATAAGATTCGTTCATACACACGTTGGAACGCCATGGCGATGGTCCTCAAAGCCAATAAAGACACCAACGTGGGCGGTCATATATCTTCGTTTCAATCAGCGGCCACTCTCTACGATGTAGGTTTTAATCATTTTTGGCATGCACCATCTGACAAGCACGGTGGTGATTTGGTCTTTGTTCAAGGACACGTTGCCACGGGGGTTTATGCCAGAGCTTATATGTTGGGACGTTTAACAGAAGAGCACTTGAATAATTTCCGCCAGGAAGTTGATGGTAAAGGGGTCTCTAGCTATCCGCATCCCTGGTTGATGCCAGATTTTTGGCAGTTCCCAACCGTTTCAATGGGTCTTGGTCCGATCATGGCGATTTACCAAGCCCGATTCATGAAATATCTTCAAGATCGTGGCATGGCTAAAACAGAAGGTCGCAAGGTTTGGGCTTTCTTGGGTGACGGTGAGACAGATGAGCCTGAGTCATTGGGTGCCATTGGCATGGCGGGACGTGAGAATTTAGACAATTTGTGTTTTGTTATTAATTGCAATTTACAAAGATTAGACGGTCCAGTTCGAGGCAATGGAAAAATTATTCAAGAACTTGAGGCTGAATTCCGTGGTGCAGGTTGGAATGTCATTAAGTTGATTTGGGGAACCCATTGGGATGCTTTATTTGCAAGAGACAAGAAAGGCATCTTGATGAAGCGCTTGGGTGAAATTGTGGATGGTGAATATCAGACCATGAAAGCCAAGAATGGCGCTTACGTTAGAAAGATGGTTTTCAATACCCCCGAATTGGAAGCTTTGGTAGCTGACTGGAGCGATGAGGATATTTGGAATTTGAACCGTGGCGGACACGACCCTCACAAAGTCTACGCTGCGTTCCATGCGGCTGCTAATCACAAAAATCAACCAACAGTGATTTTGGCAAAAACCATTAAAGGGTATGGCATGGGTGGTTCTGGCCAGGGCATGAACATTGCGCACCAAGCCAAAAAAATGAATATTGAAGACATCAAGGCTTTCAGGGATCAATTCAAGATTCCAGTGCCTGATGACCAGTTAGAAAAACTTCCATTGGTTAAGTTTGAAGAGGGAAGTCCTGAGTTGAACTACATGCGCGAACGTCGCATGGAGTTAGGCGGTTACCTCCCACAGCGTCGCACCAAAGCAGAGAGTCTTGAGGTTCCCAAGTTAGAGGTTTTTGCACCTTTACTGGAAGCTACTGCAGAAGGTCGTGAGATTTCAACCACCATGGCGTTTGTTCGTTTGTTGAATATTGTGATCAAAGATAAAGTCATCGGTAAACGAGTCGTACCTATTGTTCCTGATGAGTCTAGAACCTTCGGTATGGAAGGGATGTTCCGTCAGCTTGGCATTTGGAATCAGTTGGGCCAACTCTACACCCCTCAAGATCATGACCAGTTGATGTTCTATAAGGAAGACAAGCACGGTCAGATTTTGCAAGAGGGCATCAATGAGGCAGGTGCCATGTGTGATTGGATTGCTGCAGCTACTTCGTATTCAACTCACGGCGTACCGATGCTGCCTTTCTACATTTTCTACTCCATGTTTGGTTTCCAGCGTATTGGTGATTTAGCCTGGGCTGCAGGTGATATGAGAAGTCGTGGCTTCTTGTTGGGTGGCACAGCGGGTCGAACCACCTTAAACGGTGAGGGTCTTCAACATGAGGATGGTCACAGTCATTTGTGGAGTGGGGCAATTCCGAACTGTATTAGTTACGACCCAACCTTTGCTTTTGAATTAGCAGTCATCATTCAAGACGGTATGCATCGAATGATGAATAAGCAAGATGATGTCTATTACTACCTCACTCTAATGAACGAGAACTACGCTCATCCTGCAATGCCTAAAGGAGCAGAAGCAGACATTCTGAAGGGAATGTACCGTCTCATGGGTGTGGGAGATGCTAAAAATAAATTAAAAGTGCAGTTGTTAGGCAGTGGCACAATTTTCCGTGAAGTGATTGAAGCAGCCCAGATGTTAGCGAATGAGTGGGGTGTTTCGTCTGACATCTGGGGTTGTCCAAGTTTTACTGAATTGGGTCGTGATTGGAATGCAGTCTCACGTCACAATATGTTGAATCCTACGGATAAACCTCAGTTGTCTCATGTGGAAAAATTGTTGAAAGACACTTCAGGTCCAGTGATTGCGGCAACCGATTATGTACGTTTGTTTGCTGAACAAATTAGACCAGCGATTCAAAATGTGGGTAAGAAATACACCGTATTAGGAACCGATGGTTATGGGCGATCTGATACCCGTGAAAAGTTGCGCCATTTCTTTGAGGTGGATCGTCGTTGGATCACGGTCGCTGCATTAAAAACTTTGGCTGATGATGGTCAAATTGAGCATAAAAAAGTTGCTGAAGCCCTTAAGAAGTATGGCCTCGATCCAAAAAAACCTAACCCTATGACTGTGTGAGGATACTCAGATGAGCAACGTTTTAGAAATCAAAGTTCCTGACATTGGTGATTACAAAGATGTGCCAGTGATTGAGGTGCACGTTAAACCTGGTGATCGAGTTGAAAAAGAACAGTCCTTAGTAACTCTTGAATCTGACAAAGCCACCATGGATGTGCCTTCATCGCACGGTGGCATTGTCAAAGAGGTGAAGGTCAAAGTGGGCGACCATATTTCAGAAGGTCACGTGGTTATCCTACTTGAAGATTCTGGAGCTGCTCAATCAACACCCACCTCAAGTGCAGCAAGTTCAGAGAAATCTCCCAAAAAAGAAGCAACAGCTTTAGGGGCTAATTCTTCGATAGAAGTCAAAGTTCCTGATATTGGGGATTACAAAGGTGTGCCAGTGATTGAGGTTCACATCAAGCCTGGCGATCAAGTTGAGAAAGAGCAGTCCTTGGTGACTCTTGAATCAGATAAAGCCACCATGGATGTGCCTTCATCCCATGCGGGAGTCGTGAAAGAGGTTAGGGTTAAAGTCGGTGATAGCTTATCCGAAGGGGATGTGGTTGTCATCATCGAATCATCCGATCTCGCATCGTCTTCGAGCTCTGCGCCAGCGCCAGTTGCGCAAGCCTCAGTTGCACCAGCAACGACCAGTGCCCCAGCGTCAGTGAGCCCAGTCACTTCAGCACCAACTCCTCGAACAGAATCAGTACCCAGTGTGGGCGGCATCAGTCATGCCAGTCCATCCGTTCGTAAGTATGCCCGTGAGCTAGGCGTTGATGTTGGCAAAGTAACGGGATCAGGGCCCAAGGGTCGCATCACCCAAGAAGATGTTCAGGCTTATGTGAAGAACATCATGACTGGTCAGGCGGCATCTCCAGCAGGAGGTCCAGTTTCTGCCGGCGGCGGTTTAAATTTACTGCCATGGCCAAAGATTGATTTCAGTAAATTTGGTGAAACAGAAACTAAGCCTTTATCCAGAATTCAAAAACTTTCTGCAGCCAATCTTTCACGTAACTGGGTGATGATTCCTGCGGTGACTTATCACGAGGATGCCGATATCACTGATTTGGAAGCCTTCCGCGTGATGACCAACAAGGACAATGAAAAGCAGGGTGTCAAGGTCACGATGTTGGCCTTCCTAATTAAAGCTGCGGTGAATGCACTGAAGAAATACCCAGAATTCAACAGCTCCTTAGACGGTGACAATTTGGTAATGAAGAAGTACTTCCATATTGCCTTTGCTGCCGATACCCCCAATGGTTTGGTGGTACCTGTTGTGAAGAATGCGGATAAGAAGGGCATTTTTGAAATTGCCAAAGAAACTGGCGAGTTAGCCAAATTAGCTCGCGAAGGAAAGCTCAAGCCTGATCAAATGCAGGGGGCTTCTTTCACAATTTCTTCGCTGGGTGGTATCGGTGGGACTTACTTTGCACCAATCATCAATGCGCCTGAAGTCGCAATTTTGGGGGTGAATAAGGCGAGTATGAAGCCTGTATGGGATGGCAAACAATTTGTTCCTAAATTGATTTGCCCACTGTCCTTAACAGCTGATCATCGTGTGATTGATGGTGCTCTTGCAACTCGATTTAACGTTTATTTGGCTGAGCTATTGGCTGACTTCCGTCGCGTTGTTCTTTAAGGGATATTAAATGTCAACCATTGAAATCAAAGTTCCTGATATTGGTGATTTTCATGATGTGCCTGTCATTGAAGTTTTGGTGAAGGTCGGTGAAAAAGTTCAAAAAGAGCAGCCACTGGTAGTACTAGAGTCTGATAAAGCAACCATGGAAGTACCCAGTGACCAAGATGGCGAAATTAAAAGTATTTTGGTGAAAGTGGGCGATAAGATCAATCAAGGCATGGTCATCGCCACGATTGAAGTTTCTGCTACAACATCTTCAGCGAGTGCATCAGTTTCGCAAGCAGTAAGCTCTCAACCTGCTAAGGTGGCTTCAGCACCTTCAGTGAGTTCAACCCCAAGGCCTGGATCTTACGCAGGTCCAGTAGATCATCAATGTGACATGTTGGTATTGGGTGCTGGCCCTGGGGGTTACAGTGCCGCATTCAGGAGCGCTGATTTGGGTATGAGCACCATCATCGTTGAACGTTACGCCACTTTGGGCGGGGTTTGTTTGAATGTGGGATGCATTCCTTCCAAGGCTTTATTGCACACGGCAGCCATTATGGATGAAGTGAAAGCCATGGCGGCTCACGGTATCTCTTACGGTGAACCAAGCATTGAAATTGATAAATTACGCGCTCATAAAGAGAGTGTCATTGGGAAATTAACTGGTGGTTTGGCTGGCATGGCCAAGGCTCGTAAGGTAAAAACCGTGCGTGGCATCGGGCGATTTTTAGACGCGCATCACCTTGAGGTTGAACTCACTTCAGGAGATTCAAAAGAGTCAACGGGTAAAAAAGAAGTCATTCAATTTCAAAAGGCGATCATTGCTGCTGGTAGTCAAGCGGTGATGTTGCCTTTCTTGCCGAGTGACCCAAGAATTGTAGACAGTACTGGAGCTTTGAAGCTTGAGAAGGTGCCCAAGCGCATGCTGGTGATTGGTGGGGGCATCATTGGTTTAGAGATGGCAACCGTCTACAGCACGCTGGGCAGCAAAATTGATATTGCTGAGATGATGGACGGCTTGATGGCAGGTGCAGATCGTGATTTAGAAAAGGTCTGGGAAAAAATCAATGCACCTCGCTTTGACAAGATCATGTTAAAAACACGTGCCAGCAAAGCTGAAGCAAAAGCAGATGGCATTCATGTTACTTTTGAAGGCGAGCAAGCGCCTGCCTCGGCTCAAGTTTATGACTTGGTCTTAGTAGCGGTAGGTCGAACACCCAATGGTAAAAAACTCAATGCGGATCTGGCTGGCGTGATGGTAGATGAACGTGGTTTTATCCCCGTTGATGCACAAATGCGCACCAATGTTGCTCATATATTTGCAATTGGTGACTTGGTGGGGCAACCTATGTTGGCTCACAAAGCAGTTCATGAAGCCCACGTAGCTGCTGAGGTGGCCGCAGGGCACAAGGCTTATTTTGATGCTAAACAGATTCCTTCCGTAGCTTATACAGATCCTGAAGTGGCCTGGGCTGGTTTGACAGAGGAGCAATGTAAGGCTAAGGGTATTGCGTATGAGAAAGGTCTCTTTCCATGGGCAGCCAGTGGTCGTGCGATTGCCAATGGTCGAGATGAAGGTTTCACCAAACTATTGTTTGACAAAGAGTCCCATCGAATCATCGGCGGAGGTATTGTTGGTACCCATGCGGGAGATTTGATTGGTGAAGTGTGTTTGGCGATTGAAATGGGAGCTGATGCAATTGATATCGGTAAAACCATTCATCCTCATCCAACTTTGGGTGAGTCAGTTGGCATGGCTGCTGAGGTGGCTCATGGCAGTTGCACTGATTTACCACCCCAAAAGAAAAAGTAATAATAAAAAAACCCCCGCACTAGGCGGGGGTTGAAAAGGTACTTGCAGATTAGATCTGACTGGGTACCGAGGAGACAACTATCACTACTACAATTCTTTACAAGGCAATATGATGATTCAATTGCCTTTCTATTTGCTTACTTCTTGCCGCGAGCAGCTTTAACAGCTGTATTAGCGGCGGCATTGAAGTTGTTTTGGGCTAAATCAACCGCTTGCTTGATTGATTTTTGAGTTGTTTCATAAGCATTGTTTGCGGCAGCCATGGCTTGTTTAATGGCTTGAACAGCTGCTTCTGATCCAGCAGGTGCATTTTTAGCCAATTCTTCAACCATGCCATTCAAGCTACCAGAGCTTTTCTTCAACTGAGACTCAGCAACTGAAGTAAATGTTGATTGAGTTTCGTTGGCGATGTTGTACAAATGACGGCTGTAAGACATGATTTTTTCTGCCAATGGCTGAACCATACCGGCTTGCATGGCCATTAGTTGTTGTGCGTCACGTACTGATAACGCTTGTTTGGCGTTTTGTACGTTCTCAGCCATGGCTGTTTTAGCAACTGCCATATTGAGTTCAACAAGCTTTTCTACACCTTCAAATGCTTTGTTGGTTAGGTTTAACAATGTTTCTAAGTTTGCTTTGTTAGCTGCTGCGATTTGTTCTGGCGTTAATGTCATGATTTCTCCTAGTCTATGAAAGAGGTGAACAATAAATGTTGCACTGCACAAATATAAGTATAGGGGGTAAAAAAGCGAAGTCAAGCCCACATTGTGAAAAAAAGGCAAAATTCAGGGGTGAAAGCCTATTACACCGACCATTTTGTCCTGCCATTGCCCTCGGGGCACCGATTTCCGATGGAAAAATACCGTCTCCTGAGGGATCGAGTCAGTCAATATCCAGGTTTGGAACTGATGGAGCCCAAAGCCGCAAATCATGAGGATTTAGTTAGAGTCCATGATCAGGGATATGTAAATCGGGTTGAAACTGGTCAATTAAGCGACTCAGAAATCAGAGAAATTGGGTTTCCATGGACCTCTGCCATGGTAGAGCGATCTAAGAGATCGGCTGGGGCCACCATTGCGGCCTGTCTAAGTGCATTAGAAGAAGGTGTCGCCGTGAATCTTGCAGGTGGCACGCATCACGCCTATCGGGATAAAGGCAGTGGTTTTTGTGTTTTTAATGATGCTGCTGTGGCGGCTAAATATTTACAAAATCTTAAGCCAGTTAAAGTGGCGATCATTGATTTAGATGTTCATCAAGGTAATGGCACAGCTTCCATACTGGCCAATGACTCAAACTGTTTTACTTTATCCATGCATGGGGATAAAAATTTCCCATTTAGAAAAGAATCGGGCCATTTGGATATTGCACTACCTGATGGGTGCTCAGACGATGAATATTTGCAACAATTGAACTACGCGCTCGGAATCTTAGAGCAAACATTTCACGCGGACTGCGTCATTTATTTGGCTGGTGCTGACCCCCATGAGGGGGATCGCCTTGGACGATTAAAGTTGAGTCTTGAGGGGATGCGATTGCGTGATCAAATGGTGTTGGATTTTGCTGCAACTCATGCCATACCAATTGCCATTGCCATGGCAGGTGGCTATGGAAAAAAGATTGAAACCACCGTAGAAGTTCATGCGCAGACCGTACAATTGGCACTCAACTTATTTACTCGTTTAAAGGCAAAAAAATAATATGGCTCATGCATGGATGACACGCTTTGCGCCATGGATTGCAACCATCTTTGTCATTATTTGGAGTACTGGGTTCATCATCGCCCGTTATGGCATGCCTCATGCCGAACCCATGACTTTTTTATTCCTGAGATTTTTGGGGGTACTGATTTTCATGGTACCCATCGTGTTGATTTGGAAAGCACCCTGGCCCAATCAGAGCCAAGTCATTCATATTGCGATAGCAGGGGCATTACTCCAAGCCGGTTATCTAGGTGGAGTCTGGGCTGCTGTGCGTGAGGGAATGTCTGCGGGTTTGACTGCTTTGATTGTTGGTTTGCAGCCTATTTTGACCGCACTCTTTGCGTCTTGGATTTCAGAGAGAGTCAGGCCCATTCAATGGCTAGGACTGTTGCTCGGTTTAATGGGGGTTGGTTTGGTGGTTTGGGCTAAGCTTTCCATGATTGGATTGAGTGCCTTGAGTTTAATTTTTATCACCATCGCTTTGATGTCCATTACTGCAGGAACGCTGTATCAAAAAAGATATTGTTCTCAATTCGATTTGAGGACAGGTTCCGTCATTCAATTTGCAGCTTCTTTGTTGATTTGTTTGCCATTGATGCTGATATTTGAAACTCGTGAAATTCAGTGGGTGCCAGAGTTAATTTTTTCTTTGATTTGGGCTATTTTCGCTTTATCAATCGGTGCCATCTCACTCTTATTTGTGATGATTCGAAAAGGCGAGGCGACTCGGGTTACTAGTTTGATGTACTTAACACCTCCTACTACTGCATTGATGGCTTGGTTCTTGTTTGATGAACCCATCACGTGGTTGATCGTTTTTGGCATTTTATTAACCATGACAGCAGTTTTAATGGTGAATAAAGCCTCAGCGCCCAAGTAATCCCTTATCATGTCGTAATTCAGTTCATGCAGATCATTGATTGGTTTAGAAGAGACAAATGAAATTTAGAAGTCAATTATTGTTTGGTTTATTGGTTGGTTTACTCAGCAGTTCTTTGCTGTTTGTGAATGATTCTCTGGCTCAAAGTAATCCACAAAAATCAGCTAACTCACAAAAGGCTACACCCAAGAAAGCAGCTCCAAAAACTCAAAAAACTGTCCGAACCACAACAACACGTTCTAAATCGGTCAAAGCACCCGATGAAAAAAGACCCTCATTGGCTGCGGCCATGGGTTTAAGGGGCAATCACGATGATTTAAATCTTAAGTCGAGTGTGGCCTTGATTGTTGACCGTCAAACACATGAAGTTCTATTTGAAAAAAATGCCCATGCAGCCTTACCAATTGCATCCATTACTAAATTGATGACATCCTTGGTAGTTTTGGAAGCTCAGCTTTCTTTGGATGAGGAAATCGTGATTACACAGTCTGATGTCAATGCTTATCCTGGCAGAACACGTTCGAGAGTGACTGAGGGGGCAAAGATGACCCGTGAGCAAGCCATGATTTTGTCATTGATGTCTTCTGAGAATCGGGTATCTCAAGCTCTAGGAAGAAATTATCCCGGGGGTATTCCAGATATCGTGGATGCCATGAATGCCAAAGCCAGACTTTTGGGAATGACTCAATCTAAATTTGCTGATCCGACGGGATTATCGAGTGAGAATGTCTCTAGCCCAGAAGATTTAACAAAGTTGGTGGAAGCGGCTTACCAACACAAAACCATTCGAGACTTTTCAACGAGACCTGATTACAGCTTGATGATTGGTAAACGTGAACAAAAGTTCATTAATACCAATCGTTTGGTTCGTGCCAGCGATATGGACATTGGTCTACAAAAAACTGGCTACATCTCGGCAGCAGGACGCTGTTTGGTGATGCAAGCCAAGGTGGTTGGCCGAGATGTGGTGATGGTTTTCTTGGATTCAGTCGGTAAACAATCGCGTTTTGCGGATGCTGTTCGCGTTCGTGAATGGTTAGAAGCCAACCCAAGCCCAGAGGCTTTACGACGACTTTAATGACTGATTAGGTATTTTTAGCCACGGGTTTTTTATATCCCAGGCTCTTAGATATTTGCATGGCAGTGTCTTTGAGTGACTTAAGCCAGTCGTCTTGCATTCTTTCAGTTGGGGCGGATAGTGATAAGCCGGCCACTAATTTACCGCTGTCATCCAGAATAGCCGCGGCCATACAGCTGACTCCAAGCTCGAGCTCTTCATCATCGCGAGCATGTCCCAAGCTTTTGACAAGGTCTAGTTCTTTTTCAAGTTGAGCCATGTCATGAATGCTGTTTTGGGTATGACCATTTAAACCAGTTTTAGCGACGTAAGCTTTGAGTTTAGGCAAGTCATCGTCTGCTAAAAATAATTTTCCAACAGACGTTAAGTGAAGAGGGGCACGTCCACCAATCGCCCGAACTACTTGCATACCCGAGCGTTCGCTGTAGGCGCGATCAATGTAAACAATTTCATCGCCTTGACGCACGGACAGGTTCACGGTTTGACCGGTTAGTTTGTGTAAGGCACGCATGGGCAGTTGAGCTGCATCACGAACCGACAAGCGGGCTTTCACCAGATTGCCCAATTCTAATAATTTGAGTCCCAAACGATAAGTGCCGCTGTCAGCACGTTCAACCAAACGACAAGCGACCA
>JACCDI012021796.1_pt1 | contig 10878 bp, 8 predicted proteins | sample 7442791 | NCBI WGS metagenome assembly JACCDI01 (sample SAMN15323434, study PRJNA562643) | freshwater metagenome | isolation source: river surface water | place: USA:Blue River Watershed | collected 2017-08-15
ACGACTTCAAACTGGTGCCCAAAGTAACGTCTTTGTACCGTGTGCCCGACCAGCTCGACAAAGCCCTTCAGCGCCAAGCTGTGCTTGACGACTATTACGCCAAAGCCAAAGCCAAACACGACCTGCTCAAGGTGGAGCTGACTTTGCCTGAGGTTCAACAAATTGTAGAAGAGGCCAAGCGTCAAAACCATGTGGCGGGCGTGCCCACATCGTGGCTCAAGCAGTTGGTATTGAACACGCCAGGACTTCGCAATTTGTATCACCCACTGAAAGTGGGCATGTCGGTGTGGCGCCGCATTCGACGCTAAAGACGCACCGCAATCACAATCTGTTAACTTTGAATTTACGCCGAATTGCCGCCAAACAATTTGCGCAAGGGTGCAGTGATACGCCAAGACTTCGAGCGCTTCATGGCGTCAATTTCGGCAATCAATTCTTCAATAGATTGTTTGTGATTTTGCAATTGCGACGCCGTCCACGCCAAAGTGGCTTGGGTGTTTGTGCTTTGCGCCAATGCTTGGTCAAGTTGTGCAGACAGCGAGTTCAGCGCTTCATTGTGCTGTGCAGTTAGCGCTTTAACTTCTGCATCGTGCTGTGAGGCCAGCCACTCTTTTTCTGCATGCAAGGCCGCTTGTTGGGTGGCAAAGTTGGCATTCAATGCATGCATCTCTGCAATGTGCTTTTCGTTTAAAGCTTGTTGCTCTTGTACCAGCTTTGCCAAATGAGCGGCTTCTGTGGCCGGCTGTGCACGCACCACATGCTGGTATACCTCACCATCTGCGCACTTCGTTTTTAGCAGGGTTTGTGTGGCTTCGTCCAGTTGGTGCCAATAATTTTTGAGCTCTGCTTGCGCAGGGTCAACGTGCACGGTGTGCCAGTGTTGCCACAACAGGCCGCACTCTCTGAGCAACATTTCAAGGTCTTCACGGCCATAAAACTTGAGGTGCGTGTGGTCTAGCAAACCACTCTTTTGGTAAGGAAAACGGCCCACCAACAAACTGGCCACCACCGTGAGGTGCGACGCATTGGGCAGGGACATGAGCACATTGCCGCCAGGCTTTAAAAACAGAGGCAACTGGCTGAGCAAAGGTCTGGGGTTGCGCAAGTGCTCTAAAACATCGGCGCAAATGATGGCGTCAAACTTTTCGCCAGCCAACGCTGCTGCCCAGTCGGGGTCTTCCAAATTGGCTTGAACCGTGCGCTCGCAAAAAGGTGCGCACGTGGCCAAAGTTTCGGGGTCCATTTCTACGCCCGTTACCTTGCAGCCTTTGCTGTGCAAAATACGTGTGACGGTGCCAGGGCCGGTGCCCAGTTCTAGCACGCGCTGGCCAGGCTCGACCATGCGGGCCAACACCGCGGCGGCACTGCCACCGTTGGGGTCTATTTCATGAGCGTAGCGATGTTTTATCATTGCACAAACAATAACACGGTATTCAGAATTACAACATGTGGCAACGGCTAATTTCTTGGTTCAAATCTGCGAGCACTGCGCAGGCTTCAGTGCCTGCTCAAACGCCTGCCGAGTTTGACCAGCCACCGCCTCTTGCCATGCCCTTTGATTTGGCAGCTTACCGCCAGTTCATGTGCGATGAGACCTATTTGTATCGCGCGTCTTACATTCAAAAACACGTGGACATTGAGGGCGCCGCGCACTACTCTGAAGCCTTGGCCAAGGGCTCGGTCATTGTAGTCTTTGTGCATCACGGCAGTTGGCTGCTCATGAACGGCGCACTGCACCATCTGTGCGGTGGCGCACCTATCACGTCCATTGCATCGCGTCGCAATTTGGAATTTTGCACGCCAGAAGAAAAAGAGTTTTGGTTGGGTGTGCACAAACGTTCTGCCGAAAGTTGCAACGCCCCCGTTATTTTTTACACGGACCAAAGTCCCATTGGTTCGGTGCGTTGGTTAAAGCAAGCGCACCATGTGCTCACTGTTGCCTTGGATGTGCGCGAGCCCGCTGCCGACAAGCCTGAACAACAGTTTCAGTTCATGGGGAAAACCATTTATTTGCAGACTGGCCCTGCCAAATTGGCACAACTCACGGGCGCTCAAGTGGTGCCCGCCGCCATTGAATACAACGCTCAAACGCAGCGTCATTTGCTCACCTTGTATCCGGCCATTGACCCCCAAACATGCGCGCCAGAAGTGCTAACGCAAACCGCATTGGACTGCATTGGCCCGCACGTCATGCGTGCGCCAGAACAGCAGTTTTACGATTTGTTGGGCGCATTGCAAACGCCGCAGAAAGCAACCTGAAAATTATTGCCAACGGTGCGGCAATTGCACAAAGCCTTGGTGCACACCCGGCTGCGTGACCACCACGGTTGCCGCTTGCAGCACCACGTCGTACACATGCAGCGCACGCTCATCAAACAAATATGCGCCAACTGAAAAACGCCCTTTCATAAGAGGCAATTTTTCAAATACCACAGTGGCTTGCCCGCGACCTTGCGCATCGCGCTCTATGTGCACGCCATCAAACAAGGTGTAGGCACTGGTAAAAATTTGACCATCGGGCAACGCAAAGCCGGTTGCAAAAGTTGGGCAGGGCTGCGCAGGGTCTGACTCAAACTTCACGGTAATGTGCACATCGCTTTGCAAACTGACGGCTTGCAACTCTCGGCCCGATACGCCGTCTACAGCCACCTCGATGCTTGTAATGCGTGTCAGTCCTGAAGCAACGGGAGCACTGTCAACAGGCTCAGTATTTAAAGCAGAACCCAGCGCTTCAACATCACTTTCAGTTGGCGCAATTTCTAATTTGGTAGCCACCAACGTTGCACTCTTTATCGCACCATCGCCACCTTCTGCCCGCAAGCTATCGGTGTACGCGGCCACCACCTCAGACGCGGGGCCTTCCATTTGCACTTGCCCATGATCGAGCCACACTGCGCGGTCGCAAAACGACTCCACTTGGTACATGGAGTGCGAGCAAAACAGTACCGTGGTGCCTTGCGCTTTGAGTTGCATGATGCGCTCAAACGACTTCTTGGCAAACGCACCATCGCCCACACTCAGGGCTTCGTCAATGACCAAAATATCGGGGTTGGCGCTGGTGGCAATAGAAAAAGCCAATCGCACGTACATGCCACTGGAATAGGTTTTGACGGGCTGGTCAATGAACTCGCGAATGCCAGAAAATTCCACAATGCTTTCGTACAAGGCGTCTGTTTCTGCGCCCGACAAGCCCATGACGGCTGCTGCCAAATAAACATTTTCGCGCCCCGTAAATTCAGGGTTAAAGCCTGCGCCCAATTCAAGCAAGGCACCAATTTTGCCGTTCACCACGGCAGTGCCACTGCTAGGATTTAGTGTGCCGCACACCAATTGAAGCAGTGTCGATTTGCCTGCGCCATTGCGTCCAATCAGGCCCAAGGCTTCACCGCGTTGAACTTTTAAATTGAGTGGCGCCAAGGCCACAAATTCATTGGCTTTTGAATTGCCACCGCGAAGCGCACCGGGCCATACCGCTTGCCAAAACCGGTCTGACGGTTTGGCAAAACGTTTGTAGGTTTTGCCAACGCCTTCTAGCGAGATGACGGGTGCTTCAGAGGACATCTGCAAAGCCCTTGCGAGATTTTTCAAACAGCCACGCACCGCCAAGCGCCACCACGCAGCCCACCGCAAATAACTGCAACAGCGAAACAAAATTGGGCCACACACCCAACAAGCCAATGCTGCGCAAAGCTTCAATGGGAATGGCCAGAGGATTGAAGCTAACCCACACTTGCAAAAAATCGGGCAACACGCTTAAAGGAAAAAACACCGGCGTTAAAAACAGCAGCATGCCCATGAACAGGCCCACAATTTCACCTAGGTCGCGAAAGTAAACACCCAGCGCCGAAAGCGTCCAGCCTAGGCCCAACAAAGTGGGCACCAAAGCCAAGAACACCAAGGGCAAAGCCAACCAAGCCGCATGAATGCCTTGGCCAAACAAAACACAACCCGCCAACCAAACGGCACACGACACCAGCACATGGAAAAAGCTAGACATCAATGCAGACCACGGCAGCACCTGCAAAGGGAACACCACCTTGGTGACCAAGTTGGGCTGATCGGTCATGAGTCTGGGGGCGCGACTTAAAAATTCTGCGGCCCAGTTGAACACCAACAGGCCTGCAAACAAATTGAGCGCAAAGCTCAAGTTGCCATCGTCTACACCTGGCCACTTGGCTTTAAAAATGTGCCTGAACACCAGGGTGTAAACCACCAGCATGGCCATGGGCGTGAGCACAGACCAGCCCACTCCCAACACCGAACCACGATAGCGCCCCAACACCTCACGCCGCGCAAATTGCCAAATCAAATTGCGCTGACCCCAAGGCAAAGCAAAGTGATTCAAAAAATTAGAAGCAAAACCACTCATGCTCAATCTGCCGACTTTTCTGCCAGCTGCTTGAGCTTGCCCGTGTCTACTTTCAAATCATCGCCGTCACGCGCCAAAGCGCCTTGCGATTGCAGCACCTGAAAGGCGCGGGTGACGGTTTCGCGCGTGAGGTTGACCATGATGGCAATCTCTTGGTGCGTGGGCGCGTTGGTAATCAGTTCGGGGTTCTTGCCGTCTTTGGACAAGTTTTGCAGCAGCGCGCAAATGCGCTGCAAGGGGCTGATGATGCCCAAAATCTGGCGCTGGTTGGATTGGTCGCGAATGCGCTTGGTCAGGCCGGAAGTAATGGCTTCAATGGCTTGGGGTGAGGCAAAAATGTACGAGCGAATGTCGCGCGCAGGCACCATGACCACCTGCGATTTTTTGTTGGCAATGACCACCTCGGGGGAGGGCAGACCGTCGAGTACCGAGATCTCGCCAAAGTACTGGCCTTCTTCAATAAAGTGAAGACCTACTTCGCGGCCATCCATTGTAAAATCGATAGCTTGCAGCCTGCCTTCAAGCAGAAACATGAGGCTAGGGGAGGGCTTGTCTTTGGCCAAAACCACCTCGCGTTTTGAAAAAGCTTGCGCGCTAGATTGCAGGGCAAGCGCCGCCAATGCGTCTGCTGGAAACAGTCGCATCAGGTTAAATTGCTGCAAAAGCGATGGGTGGATGGCCATAGTTTGAACCCCCTATCTTAGGGGTTAATCGCCCCCAAAGCGTGCACCTGGCGGTGGTCTTGTTTTGCAGGGCATGTGATTCTGCGCACATGCATTGGGGGTCGTTCCTTTTAAACTCCAGCACAATATTGCGCCAAAACATGAACTTTCAAGCACATCACCTCAACCCACTGGCAGCGGCTCAGTCGCTTGGCCGGGCCTTGCTCAACGCTGTCGCGTTGCTTGGGGTCATGTTGGTGCTGGCAGTCATGGGCTTGGGTAGCTTGGCGCATGCATCTCAGGTGGTGGGCGAGGTGACCCTCACCATTGGCAAGTCGCAAATTGACCGTGCTGCTGGCACCGCCGAACCCCAAAAGGGTGGCTCTGTTCAAGAAGGCGACGTCATTCGCACTACCGACAACGGCCATGTTCACATCCGCTTCATCGATGGTGCGCGCGTCAGTGTTCGACCCAACTCGGTGTTTCGCATTCACGAATTCAAATACAGTCCATCAGACCCCGCAGCTTCTGTGGTTCGCCTTAGCCTAGACTCTGGCGAGGCGCGCTCCATTTCTGGCGCGGCAGCCCAAGCCGCCAAAGAACGCTTTCGTCTAAACACCCCTTTGGTGGCCATTGGCGTCAAGGGCACCGACTTTGTCACGCAAGTCTCTAAAGATGCCATTCGCGTTACGGTCAACCAAGGCGCCATCGTGATGGCCCCCTTCGATAGTGGCTGCAAGGCCGAGGCGCTTGGCGTTTGCAACACCTCACGCGCCAAAGAACTGACGGCCGAGATGATGGGCCAAGCCCTTGTCTACAAGCTGGGCACCACCGACCCTAGCTTTCAAAACGTCGGCAAAACGGGTCAGGTCGACAGCAGCAAGCTGATGCAACTAGACCGCCAAGTGCGCGAAGGTGCAGACAAACCGCTGGCTTCAGACACCGAGGCCAAGAACCCCCTGAATGCTGTGGGCGCCAACAAGTTGGTGTGGGGCCGCTGGGCCCGAGACCCCATTGCCAACGACAGCCTTACCGTGCCCTTTTTGGAAGCCATGCGCGGCAACGATGTCACAGTCGGCGATGGTTATTACTTCTTGTTCCGCCAACCCAGCAACGTCAACGTGCTGCCAACGCTGACCACCAAGGCAGACTTTGGCCTCAAGGCTTCCTCAGCCTATTTCAGAAACGAGGCCAACGAAGTGGTGCCAGCCTCTGTTTTGTCGGGCAGTCTGGGCATTGACTTTGGCGCCAAAACCTACAGCACGCAGCTCAGCATGAGCGCCGAGGGCACTGGCGTTCAAAGTTTTAGCCAAGCTGGCAGCATCAACCCCAACACGGGTGTGTTCTTGGGCGGCTCATCGGCTGTGCCGTCTGGCAATTCAAGTAGCTCAAACAGCGCCAATTCCAGCAGCCTTGCCGGCGCCATCTCGCTAGACGCAAGGCAAGCGGGCTACCTCTTCAAGAACCCAACAAGCCGCGGCACCTTCACGGGTGCCACGCTCTGGGGTCGCTAAGCCGCCCATGTCAGCCATGAAGCTTGCCCACCTCTACAAAAAACCAATGTGGCTTTATGCCTTGGTGTCCTTGGTGTCGGCGCTTCTTATGTTGGCCGCCTCGGCTTTGTGGCGCGCGCCCCTTCAAGGCTGGGAAGAGCGTTTGGCCAGCCGCACTTGGAGCTTGGCCAACCAAGACGCCACCGAGCGCCGTGTGGTAGTGGTCGACATTGACGAAAAAAGCACACAGGCACTGGGTCCTTGGCCTTGGCCGCGCGACAGAGTGGCCAGCCTTCTAACAGGCCTCGACGCTTATGGCGTCAACCTGAAGGTGGTAGACGTTCTCTTTGATGGCGCTCAAGACCCTGCGCAAGACCAAAAGCTGGCGCAGGCCCTCCAAACCGGCGCGCCCACTGTTATTTCTCAACTCTTTGCCTTGCGTTCAGAAGCCAAAGCAAGTGTTTCGCAGTCGCAACTTCGATCTGGCACGCTCAGTGGTGCTGCCTTTGGCTGCACCCAACAAGGCGCTCAGCTTGTTGCCAATGGTTTCATGGCGCCAGATGCCCTGTTTGTTGGCGCAAGTGCTGGTGTTGGCCACATCACACCAGTGGTCGACCCCGACGGCAGCATTCGCCGTGTGCCCGCTGTGGTGTGCTTCGAGGAACAATCTTACCCAGCACTCACAGTAGCGGCATTGTCAGCTGCCACTGGCGCCAAGCCCACGCTACAAACCCGTCAGGACATTGCCACGTTGGGCGCTTTGGGCGCTACCTTCTCTTCGCAAAGCGCCCAAACACTAGACGTGGGTGGCCTGCAGTTGCCCCTAGACCCGCAAGGCCAGCTTCGTGTTTCTTATCAAATGCCCCGATCGGGCTTTGCCTCAGTCTCGGCGGTAGATGTCTTGCAGGGCAAGGTTCCGCCAAGTTTGTTAAAAGGCGCTTGGGCCTTGGTGGGCTCCACTGCCTTTGGCGGCGGTGACGCTGTGCCTACGCCCCAAGGCGGTGCTGTGGGCGGCGTTGAAGTTCATGCCCAAATTCTTTCGGCCGCCCTCGATGGCCGCACACCGCTTACACCCGCTTGGGCCCCACTTTGGACCCCCTTGGCTGGCTTGATGGCAGTGTTGGTGCTGGTTGGGGTGCTTCGTGCCTCAGGACCCAAAGCTGCATGGGCCTTGCCCCTGACAGCCGTGGCGCTGGTTGCCCTGATTTTTGCCGCGCATGCTTGGCTGTTGCTGTTAAACCACCAGTGGCTGGGCTGGGGTCAGCCTGCCGTGTTTGTGGCGCTTCTGGCTGCCGCTTTGCTGGGTTCTGAAATGCTGCGCGTGCGTGCCGAGCGCGAACGCCTTTATGGCAACTTGAGCAGCTACTTGCCCGAGGGTGCAGCCCGCAAAGTGGCCTTTGAAGCGCCCAACGCACAGGTGGTGGCCGAAACACGCGAAGCCACGGTCATGATGGTAGACCTTAGAAACTTCTCTGCCTACTGCGAAGAAAAAGCCCCCGAAGACGCGGCCATGGTGCTGCATCTTTTCTACACCACGGTAGAGCGCATTGTCAGTCAACATGGCGGCGTGGTGGAGCAAATGGTAGGCGACGGCTTAACGGCTGTTTGGAACGGCTCCAACCCTTGCCAAGACCATGCCAAGCAGGCCCTAGAAGCGGCAGGCCAAATTTGGAAAGAAGGCGTTGCCCAGTTGCCCCGCGTTGCCTCCAGAAAAACACCCGCCCTCGACATTGGCGTGGGCCTTGAGACCGGCCCCGTCATGGTGGGCTCATTTGGCCCAGCCCACAGGCGCGTTCACACCGTCATGGGCGAGGCCGTCAGTGTGGCTTCGCGTTTAGAAAAACTTACCTCAGAACTTGGCTACCCCGTGCTGCTTGGGCCCAAGGCCTTCGCCCAGTCGCAGGCGCTGGTGTTACAAAACGACCTGGGTGGGCAAACCAAGCCAGAAACACAAAAACTGGGCGAGTTTTTGCTAATGGGCATGCGCACACCCCGAACTGTCTACGCCCTTAGAGTTCAAGTCGACCCCTCGCACTTGCACTTGGTTACTGGCATGGACGCAGGGTATGGCTCGGAAGTCAGTATGATTGGCTAATTGGCCGGTTCGTACTTATTTCTATGATTGTCTGGTCAGATCTATGGCCACAAATTTGCCCTCAACTTTGCAACCAACCTTGCAATCATTTTTGCAATCACCTTTGCCTTCACATGTTGCTGCCCTTGCGCTGGCATTCTCATGGGCCTTTTGCCCTTCAACAGGCCACGCACAAACTTCGACTCAAGCTTGCCCCGCACCAGACGTTATTTTGGCGTCTGGTCTTTCTGCCCTGGGTCAGTGGGCTGACGCCTGCGAAGACAGTGCCCAGTACCACGCCCACAGAGGTGCCTTGCTGTTGGCACTTGGACAAACTGAAGCTGCGGCAGTCTCTCTTGAAAAGGCTCTGCTCTTAAACCCGGAGCTTGCTGGCGCGCAACTGGACTACGCGCAGGCCTTGGCGCAAATTGGCATGAAGGGCTCGGCGCGCGCCATCTTAAGTGGCGTGCTGCAGCGCCCCGACATTCAGCCGCAGCTTAAAACCCAGCTGTCAGTTGTTGAAAATGAAAAAGCATCAGTAAGTGCAGACTTGCCGTCAAACCTCAACTCTTTTAATCCCAATCAAAGCCCGTGGCGCCTAAGCGCCTTGGCGCAAACTGCTTACGGGCGCGAGAGCAATTTGAACGGCGCCACCTACACCGATGCGCTTACCCTGTACCTCTCCAACGGCCCCGTTACGCTAGCCCTGGCCGACAACGCCAAGCCGCAGCCCGGCATGGCCTTTAGAACCACGCTGGCGGGGCAGGCTTTGTACAAGGGCGCTAACTCGCAGGAGCTTTGGGTGAGTGCTGCCCTGGGCACTCGGCGCGGCGCAACATCTGCCGAAGAAAGTTTGGGCGCAGGCAACCAAACCATCGAAGGTGCCCTTAAGTACAGCCTGCCTATGCTGGCGGGAGACTATTCTGGCGTGTGGCAGCTTGGGGCAAGCGCTACGCAGTTCAGGCTTGGGCTGCAAGGTGGCCAGCCGGCCTACGAAGACCGCGGTGTACAGCTAAAGTACGCATGGGACTCGCTTGGCGCGCGCTGCAAGTGGGCGCCATTGGTTGGCTCACTGGTGCAGCAGTTTCCCCAGTCTACAAGTTTGAATGGCACATACAACTTTGCTAGGGTGGAGTTGGCTTGCAGCCACGCGGGCAAGGGTCTCTTGAGCGGTGGTCAAAACAATGGGCACCAGCAAGAGACGTACTTGTCTTTTGGTGGGGGTCAAGACAATGCACAAAACACCATAGCGGCCAGTGGTCAGACTACGGGTCAAACTACGGGTCAAAGCGGTAGTACAAACAATGCAAGGCCAGGCGGCAACAGAAGCCGACTAGACGTGCTGGTGCGTCACGAGCAAGTGGTGTCCGCTGAAGTTTTGGGCAAAACAATTGCAGGCCAACTGACTGCTTGGTTGCGCCTGGCCAAATCACGCGACCAGCAGGTTTACAGCGAGCTTTTGGGGGACCTCAAAACAAGCACCCTAAGGCAAGATGCAGGCCTTGCCTTTTGGTGGCCTGTGGCACAAAATTGGAGCGCTGGCTTAAACCTTGAAGCCACATCACAAAGATCCAATAACGCGTTGTTTAACTTAAAGAATTCGGCGCTTTACTTGGGCCTGAGGTGGGCGAAGGACTGAAAAAGTCCCCAAAAGCCAAAAAACACCCAAAATCAGCGTTGTTTTTTTGCAAATAGCCCAATTCTCTCTCTGATGTGTGACTCAAATCACAAAAATCGATCTACGAAATAACCTACAATCACAGCACTGCGGTTAATCCGTGCCCGCTATATGGGCGCTTGTCAAAGCTCTTGAAGAATCCCTAGTAGGAATTCAATCGAGATCTTTAACGAGCTTCCGAAAGGAAGGCTCGGCTTTCTGCAGAAAGTTCAAAAATTTTTCTAAACACAAGGAATTATCAAATGGCAATCTCCACAAATGGAACAGTCCTGGCTCGCTTGGCCGGTGGTCTGTACAACACAACGTTGAGCAATGCGACGTACGCCGAAGTCAACGCAGTTGTTAAAACTGCTGCCGACATCAACACATTGGCCAACGACCTGTATGCCCGCGACTTCGCCAGCAAAACAGACCTGTCAGTTGCCAACACACTCTTGAGCAACTTGGGCTTGACTGGCGTTGCTGGCCTGGACAACTGGGTTGCTGCTCAATTGACAGCTGCTGGTGCTGCCAATCAAGGCGCAAAAATCGTTTCTTTGTTGAACGACTTCGCCAACCTGACATCTGACGCAACACACGGCGCAGCTGCTACAGCTTTCAAC
>JACCDI011376146.1_pt1 | contig 10875 bp, 5 predicted proteins | sample 7442791 | NCBI WGS metagenome assembly JACCDI01 (sample SAMN15323434, study PRJNA562643) | freshwater metagenome | isolation source: river surface water | place: USA:Blue River Watershed | collected 2017-08-15
CTGTCTAACAACCAACAGACAGATAGTAAACAGTAATTGTTCAGGGGAATATGGAACCTAGGTATTCCCAGGAATAAAGTTATGGGAACTAGTGTAATACTTTTTGAGGGAACTACTATGATCAGTGTAAAAAGTCATTGATACATCATTTTATTGTAAATGTATTATTGTTCACACCATAATCCTTAGTTGTACATGTTGTATTTGGCGACACCAGGTAACCGGCTGACCGCGTGACACACAACAACTTGTTGAAAAAACGTAAAATTTTTTGGCAACAGGCCAAAAATGCTGTTATGATATAGCTAATGTCATGACAAAACAGCATTTTGCACAAGATTGGTGACATGTTGTTTACCTAGTTGAAACTACTAGTAAAATAAATCAAAAAATATATACAATATAATACAATTGACAAGATACATAAAAAACATTCAAAAGCATCCAGTTTCATTTTGACAAAGGAATCAAAGTAAACTTCCAAGATTTTGTGGAAGTTTGCTTACCTTTGTGAATGTGGGTGTGTCGGTAGTTCTCTACATGGCACAGGTTTGACAGGCAAATTTTGAGTCTGTGTCAGACAAAAAGTTGTGACAGAAGAAAATTTTTTGAGAATCTTTGACATTTTGCTGACATTTTGCCAACATATTGACAGCATGTACAACTAAGCCATAATCATCTGTGAGATTTGGAAAAAATTACAAATCATATTGACAATCAGTCTCCAAAAGTGAACTTCCAGTCTTATTTTTAAAATTGGCAATAGCATGAATAAGATACATGCTTTTAGGAACACCACTCCGATTTTCACTTCAATTTTTGAATGAAACAGTCCAAACTCATTTACATTTTTTTAATCGATTTGGTAATCCAAATTGATAGTGAACAATCCATCCTATAATTTTTGAAACTTTCTTCCTCCATCACCATCAACTAATCAAAATATATTGCAATTCAGTCCTAATATTCATCAAGTTTCTGATTTGTCCCTTTGATGCAATCCTTGCTTGCTTTTACAACTTCCTTGCAGAGATTGATATTTTCACTGGGATTGTGAGATGTCTGCCAATTCCTACCACTTAAAGTTGTTGTTTTTGGATTAATGGGAGATGTTGAATGTGAGCAAGGATGAGAATTGGAACAGTAATTACTTTGAATACTTGCTGATGATGACCCCTGCACAGATGATCTGGCAGTTGATTTACAATTGCTTTGAGAAATGAATTTTTCATCAACAGGATATGTGTAGGGAAATAACTAGAAGATTTGATTGGTTGATGATATGTTTTGTGAAAATATGATACTACTGGGGGGAGAGGAGATTTTGTTTCAGCATTACATGATTATGAAACAGATTTTTTGATTACTTCAGCTCCATTAGAATATTTTGACAGCAGTGCTGATGGAATCACTCCTCTAGCAAACACAGTTGCTGGAATGAACTGTCAGCAGAAGTGTTTACTGTGCTATGAAGAAAACTGGAGGATTCATTGTCCAGTTCATCCCCTGGACAAGTATCATCTATGTAGGATGTCATTGTTGGAAATGAAAAAATGTGTTGAAATAGACTGTGAATTAGACACACAATACAATTTGATGGTGTCCCAGTGAGGGCCATAAAACTGAACACATCAGATTTGAGTTTATTCCAAAGGAAATTTCTAATGTAGGAATATTGAAAAGTTAATTCCAGGTCATACTCTTTTGGAATTAATTTTCAATTTTAATTCCAAAAGGCCAGAGAAGTGTTAATTGTGAACTCCCTTGGAATAGGCATGGTAGTGTCACATTAGTTTGATCCAATGCCAAAAAGGAGTGTTCGTGTGCATTTTTGGAATAGAATAGGAATATACAGCAGAGATTTATCCAATTCCAGATATTATTCAAAGCATAGTGTTAGAAAAAATACTCAGCAAAGTCCCCATTGAGGACCACACTTTAGAAGCTGTTCGGGAATTCACTAATTTTTCAAATTAAATTTTTCACGTATGTACATTTTGATGAGAGAGAAAATATTATTTGGCCTCTCATCATCTGTCAGACAGTTTTTGTCACGCCTCCATGTAGCAATAGAATTAACTAATCAGACAGCATAAGGGACAGACTCAGCATGTTGGATAGAATATAGATCATATCCGATATGATATATCTGTTGAAGACTCAAAACCGAGATATGAATTGCACATAATATGCCCTAAAATTATTTTGATAACTCTCTAAATTTAATTCATCTACGGTTATTGCAAAAAAATTTTAATCACGACAGAAAAACGATTTCCAAAACATATAAAATATATACTTATAACAGAGTGGCAGAAGGGCAGATTCTGTAATTGGTCCATTCTTTTAAGTACGACAAATAAAATCGTATTTTGTAATAAATAGCCAACAGTTCAATATTAATACTGAACTGACAGGTATCATAACGAACAACTTGATATTTAAAGATTACAGGAGGTTCACTGTATGGGTTGATTTATTTATTTCTTCTGAAGTTGAAGGGAAACAATTACAAAACGACCATGCACAGCAAGGTCTCAAAATTCCAGATAACATTTTCATCCCACATCAGGTTTTGGAGGTTCAAACATACACACATTGAGACAACACGTGTGTCCATGTTCATATAGGTTGCATCGATTCAACTTCAATTATAAGCTTATAAAGGTAGAATGTACTAAACAGGAATCTTTAAGGCTTAACTTTTTCTGTAAGACAGTATTAGTCATTTTCCTGATCTGCATTTGTGATTGACTTCAGCAGAAAGTACTATTGAATGTATGTTGGGAGATCCCATCCTTCCTTACTAATTATTTTTCATCGTAGATTTATGTCCTGGCAAATATTATTGTCTGTTGATGCATACTTTGGAATGAGTAAGTGTGTCAAGGTTCCAGACGAGAAATTCATGAATATCATTTTTACATGCCAGGTTATTTTTTCGCACCATATTATACAAGAGATCGATAATATCACCATTGATGCCGAACTAAAATTGTTATAATTGTCGTGAAGTTCCTGTAATACTCATATTGTGCTCCTCTTACCATTACGATCTCAAGTCAAATAAATCATAATTTTTTCTGCCTGACTTCCGAGTTCACACCGGCTGCATAAAATCGACCATTCAAGCCCTGTAAACTATTCATCATCCATCGACAATATGTTCACTTGCCGTATTTGTCACAACAAAGATCTTCTCATCCATTTCCCTCCCGACGGACGCATTAACATATTACCAATGATTTCATCAAGTCTGTCCGACAATGTCATGGCGTTGCCTTCCACGACAGAATATAGAGTCACACGAAGCGTCCGCTTCGCAACCACAAGCAGGCTCAAGCTATTCAACATGCCTTCCACAAAAGAAAATGAAACGAGGTGGACCTCCGTCGCGGAAAGAAAGCTTTCTCGACAAAATCGCGCGTTTGAAGTTTTCCGAATGAGACAGCTCCTGGAATTCTCCATCAACGAAGGTTTACCTGACGATGTTCTCATTTTGTGTATCGGCATCGAGAATTTACTGTCGAACAAGAGCATCAAGCGAGCAATTGATGAAAGGTCAAATCACGTTCGAGTCATTTTGTCGGAGCAGCAACGTCAACGGGATCTTGGGGTTTGGGACGATGATAAACTTGCTCAGTTGTCGGCAATGAGCAGTCGAAAATGTCGGGGTCGCGCGTTCAAGCTGGCCGATGGATATTCAAAGATGAATGTGATGTGACCACAAAAGTTGAGATGTTGGTTCAATATATGTGCCGAAAGTTATATTACCCACTAGAAGAAGAAACGGATTTTCCTTCTTGCTTCCACTCTTCAACATAAGAATGTAGATAAGCTAGGCAATGTACATTATACAAAGACTGTTTGAAATCTCTATTTGATTTTCCCAAATGATATATATAATGCACAAGAAGTAAATTCCTTTTTGATCAATTGACTGTTGATTATTCTCTTACTTTAGTTGAAAACCAGATTTCCAAGATATGGTGAAACATGACTTAGTATGTTATGATATTATTTGATTACTTTTCATATCTGTCAAATTTTCAATCAATTGTAGGCAATTGGTGGTGTCAGAGGTCCATTTGAAATTCAAATAGTATTTTTGTTACTATTTTTGTTGTTATTATTATTTGTTGTTGTTGTTGTTATTATTTTTATTATATTAACATTTTTGTTGTCATTTTTGTTGTCATTTTTGATATCATATTTGATGTCTTTCCATTTCGTACACATTTTTGCCATTGTTTTGTTGGTTCTCTTGACTTTTTATCTTTGGTTCTCAATCTAATGTGATCATTTATTTAGAAGACATTGTCTCAATTAACTTTAAAGCTCTTCCAAAAGTATGTCATGTATTATGTATTTCAATAACTTTTGAAAACAATAGATCAATTGTTTGTAGTATTTGTGGAATGGTTATTAGATGAGATTTTGAGACAATGGTATATTTTGCTCTATTGCTAATATTTGTTTGTTCAAGAAAAGTCTGGGGTACTTGATTGCAAAGATTTTAGTATTGTGCAAATGTTCTATCCTAGCATTTAAAGTAATTTTAAAATATCCTGATTTGTAGAAAAACGGAAAAAGATTCAAAATACTAAAATACCACTTCATTTATAATTATTGTAATAGAATAGTGAAAAATTCGCACAATACATATATTGATGTGCTCCAGAAAAAGTACAAAGACTAATTTGCATGAGAAAGGTCATTTTAATCATCCTAAAATATTTGAAGCAATATTGCTTGTCACACTTATCTTATATATCATTTTACAGCACAGCTAATGCAATTGTTTTTGTTGAGGATCAAAATTTTGATTCAGATCAAACATCATTATATTTTATGATTGCATTAATACTGCCTTTTGACACTTGCCAATGTTTTTAATGAACTTATTTTGTCCAAGAAATTGTCTGACAAATTTAACAAAGTAAATAAATTTATTCTAACCAGTATAATAAGATTTGTAAAACCTTATTGAGTCAATGTTTGGGACATCATCTCAAAAGAAAAAGGTCAAGTATAAATTGATATTTTCAGTGAAAATATCAATAGTTGAACATGAACTTGTGGTGGTGCAAATCAACAATAAAATCACTTTTGAAAGTGTTTGTATATTTGGGAAGAAAGCTAAGAAGTTAGATATGAAAATCAATCAATGCAACCAAAAACCATTTGAAACAGTGCATTTATCATCCTTATTGAAAACAAAAAATCATCTAGAGCATATTAGTCAAAGTTCTGAATCTCAAAAGGGTCCCATAACATGCACCTTACATAATACATCAAAATGTGATGATGCCAAAAAGTAATATAAAAACAATTGAAATTATTGGAAGATATCAAAATATGTACTTTATTTCCTTTAGAGCAGAAGCCCTTTTATTCCTTTGCAATGCTCATATATTTTTAGCATGAGAAATTAAATGTACTTCATATCTCAGTCAATAAGTGCAATAGTTGATGGATGACTGTTTTATATGTTCCCATTAATATAATAGATTGGGTACTTGTGTGTTATTCAATACAAAGGCAAAAAGGTTTAACTGCATGTCTACCTTTGTAAACATTTAGAATATGATACAATACTCATACTTCAATCAGTCTGTTAGCTGTTGATGTTAATGCTGGCACCAGACTAAGCCACTCAAAGAGTCAAGATATCTCTGATATTATTTTAAGGATGATTGGGCAAAAACAAAATTTTGAAATTCTGATATCAAATGTAGTGGAGGGACATATGTCAGAAAGAGGCATACTACATTCTCCCCTAAATTAGACACAGGTCAGTACTTGCTGCACTAATTGTATGGAAAAATGTCTAACTGTTCACACAGCAAAGCACATAAGATGGTAGACTCTTTGTGGTATCAGTCTGTGTGAGAAGTTGATTGTTTGCTATTCATACTTCTTTATATTTCACTGCAAAAGAGAAAAGGCAATACAGCATTCACTTTTATCTTACTTTACCCAGTATTACAATAGAATGGAGTAAGCCTCCTTATGTTTTTCCATTCAGTTTAGCTGTCACAATATTTCTCTACAATGCCATTTGTATATGTTTCACAATTGAAAAATATCATTTGTACTTAGGATTTTCATTGCAGCTCACCCCTGCTACCATAATCATACTATTCCCATACACAAGAGTTATTGTCCTGTTGTGTTTTGTGTCTTGTTGTCATGATCAGTATTCCAATTTATGTGCTATTGTCAATGCAATCCAATCTTGTTTCAATTGGCAAAACCAGCAAATTCGAGGTTAAGTAAACATGGAATATTTCTACACCAGAGTGCATAGACCAATATCCAGAGTGATAGGTACCACTGATTGTTTTGGGTCAGAGTAATCACTACCTCTGACTCCACTAGTTTATATCACATTTGTCTAATCTTTGATGTACTTGCTCAATTAAACCAGTTGCTTGTAGATTTTTGTAAGTGGTTGGCTTTTTATATGATGAATTGATGGTGCAACAAATCCAAATGCAGTGTTGATTCACAACTTTTGACAACAATGACTGTTCATGGTTGTGGTTATCAGCTCAAGTATTTTTATTTATAGGTCAAGATATTATTGCCAAATGTTTCCAAACACTTTCTTGATCTCTTTGTTTTTTGTGTCAATCTCTGATGAAGAGATATGTTTTATTTCAATTCAAACAATTGATAGTTCTATCATTGTGACTTTCATAAAGTTTATTACCCATGATCATGCATTGGTGAGAAAAGTTTTATGGTTTGTATAAACCCTCATGTGTTGGTCTCAAAAGAAAAACTCAAATCTCAAACTAGTTACATATTTCCATTATGAAACATTGTTCATGCTCAGTGATGATGAACTTTGTCTCTTGGCCAGACAAGTTTCTACTAAAAATTTGATGTATGGCAATTGTACTTAACATCACTACTCCTACTTGTGCTTATTACCATCAGTAATATCAACAAAGACTTTCCATGGTTTGGGCAATCAAGTGCACTGTCATGTGATATGAGTGAAAATACATCTTAAATGCAGTGTTACATTTTTTAATCCAGACATATGGTTGTGTTTCCAATTTTATGAGCCTTAGTGATCCCTGTTCTGTCACAAAGTTGGTACAAGGTGCAAATAATTCTTATACCCCAAAATTGAGAAGGCAATGGGTAGTTTTTATCTTTACCCTTTTTCTATATCTTGCTGGGCAGTCTATTTTTGGTGTGTACAATCTATTGTAAAGAACTACTGGTACAAATGTTTTTATTTTTTCTGTCAACAGTCAGACACATGTGTGTATTACTTTCTTCAATCATTGCTGTATTGTACAATGTCGATCATTACAATATGTTCCACAATTTTGATGCAACTTATGGACAGTAGGGCTTCTTCTTTATCAGTTATTAAAGATTCTTTATACCTAGAAAGATTTCCTCAAAATCTCAAGAATTTTCTTTGAATTGTTGATTTTTCAACAAGCTGTTAGTAAACGAAGTTGGTCTTTTCAAAATCAGAAGATGCAAGATAGGACAAAGGACATAAAAGGACAATTTCCTTTGAATTCCCACAACACCAAAGTCATTTTTGGTGAAATTCAATGTGGTCTTAAGTAGCATTACTTGCTTTTTGACACAACAAGGTTCAAACCTTTTCAACTATGATGTCTTTTCTCTGCAACACACGTCTTACCAATGAAATATCTAAGGAATGGATACATTTCTGTGATGTCATCACAAACTCCATTTATAGCTCATCTGCACTTTCTATTTTGAACCAATTCAATATTATTTTCACCTAAATAAAAAGAATAGTGTTGTTAAGGGCATCTGTCTACTAACAAACATGGTCATTATTCTTTTGTTGTTCTTTTGTCCAATCATCAGTTCAACTCTAGACTCGTTGAGTAACACCATATTTCTTAAATTGTGTAGTGACAAAATTCTAATTTGTAAGCTCTAAATCAAATCTGTGAATAATGTAAAATATTATTAATAAATAATTCATTCTAATTAGATCATAATAATGGTAATTGTAATTATAATTGTAGTTGTAATTGTAATTTTAGATTGTCATGCACACATTTTCATGCAGTGTTGAAAAACTGATAGTATCAGAACTAAAAAATATGTCATAAACTTTGTGTGATGAGTTTATGAGGCTTTTTGGCACATAAATTTGATTTATTGGCTTTGATATTACATGTTCAAGGAGCAAGTTACTTCTTATAATTTCCAGCAATATTACAATTGTAACTCCAAAAATGAAATAATATAAATTGCACTCTTCTCTCATCAATTGATATACTACAAGGATAAGAAAAATAAGGATCTTTGGCTTTGAATTTGGTTTATCATATCTCTACATTTTGTATTTTTGTGATGTATGTTTTTCCTTTTTTCAAAAACATTCATATGAACTAGCCAAAATATGACAATTGAGTGCCTGTCATATGAGAGTAAAATTAAGTAAATCTAAAAAACTTATATGATACCCTGATTTTCTCTCCTCATTAGAATTTAAAAATGAATCAAGCATCAGATCTTGTCAAAAACGGTGTGCAAAGATATGCCATTGGGTTGCATACCTTCTATACATAGGTGTATTCCAAAATTCCATTGCACAAATGCATAAATGCAAAAATGCACAAATCTTTCTTGTCTACCTGATATCTGCAAACTTTGAAGACCTTTTTTGCACATAGAATATTTTGTTATCATACAATGTACTCCCCCCCTTTTATGGAAAATGCATTTTTGCATTTATGTTCATATACAAAATTCTAACTTATGACATAAATGCATAAATACATAAAAATTGTAGGATTAATTAAAATATTTATGACGAATTGCATAAAACTTCCAGGAGATTCAAAACCTACATAAAATTGTCCTTAATATTTATGCAATATTTCATAAACTTCTAGGGTACAAGAAAGCCAAGGAAATGTGGACATCATTAGCACATGCCCACTTCAGGAAACGAGAAAAATTTGCACATTTGTACACTTATGCTTTGCGCAGTTGAATTTGGAATCCACCCTCAGTCCAAAATTGTCATTTTTGTAGCCTCTAGTATTCCGTATACCAGTGGTATTACAAAATCAAGCCTTATACTTGACCATATACCATTTTGTAATACTACACACACACCAAAAAATCAGGAATCTTGATTCATGTTTGATATTTGTTGGTAATTTTTCTATATTGAGCATATATCTAATCAACACAAAAATGTGAAAATTTAACAGGGTCCATTTTTTGTATTTTTATGCTCAGCTTGAATATCAAAATAATCCATTTCTTTGATTTGCAATTTAATTTTGAACTGCTTTGATTTTTCTTTTTTCTGTTCAACCAAATTGGGTAAGATCAATGATTTTTGGGTACTATATACATGGTTGTAAGTAATAAGTAGCAATTTATTGAACTCATGGGGGTTTTCCAATTTGTTTTGGTACAGACCTCCTCAAACAGCTGGACAACCTCTGTTTCTCCAAGTACATCCTTTTCTCAGCCATGTACTATGGTGAGCCCTATGCTTCAAGTAATTGTGACAAGGACCCTGTCAAAACCTGCATGAATGAGTTTTGCAAGACCTGTGATGTCTGCACTGTATTCAGAAGCTCTAGGTAACGTATTTTTGGCCTGGTTTCCCTCAGTGGCGTACTGGACAGCTCAAGATGAGCTGTGTTCTCTCAAGTATAAGGGAGAATTCAAGAATATCATCTTCCAGACCTACATCACCTATCAAAAGAATATATACTCCAGCACATGGATAATTTCAAGGTTCATGGTCATGCTGGTATTGGTATGGGGGAACTGATAAAATTTTATTTTTTAAAACATGAAAAAGTTATGGAATTTGTAGATGGGCATAAAACATGATTGTGACGAAATTTTGGTGCTGCAAAATTGATCAGAAACCTCTGTCATAGGACATGTTTTGAGAACTTTTTTGGTTTGATTGTGACTCAACTAGTGACTGGCATAACTTGGGCATTTCTTAGCCTTTATTCCAAAGGTGTCAATACTTTTCACATTGTTTGAGCAGAAGAATGATGCACTTGAGTATTAAGACAATAAAATAACTAATTACCATGCATTTATTTCATAAATACTATCTCCATGATCCCAAGAAGCTATGGCTGAGTTCAATTGTGTCTTCAACAATTTTTCAACAGTATGAGTTGGATCGCCTTGTCTTAGGTGTTCCTCATCCCATTTGATCTTGGCCTTTCTTGCTGACATACTCATCACTGTAACAACCATGCCATGACACCAATCAAGATAACTGTTACCATCTGGTTCTGTGAAACTGAACAAGATCTCAATGTTAAATCCAATCAGTGAAGAATCAACATCTCGCATGAGAGTTCTCTGCTGTTCTGACCAACAATCACCTCTTCCCTCTCTCTCACAAGCATCTCTTTTATCATGCCCTCTTTAATTAAAATTAGCTAAATTGCTGAATAATCTCAGTTGGAATGATTCTGAAATAATTGATTTTTGACCAAGCTGTGGAAAGTTTGTTGGAGCTGGTAAAGTCAAAGGTGGTTAATCTAGGAAATCATGGTTGTTTGCAGTTTGCAAGTGGAAGAGATGCCTCAGTGTAAATGTCATACCCTCAGATGACCATGGGTGATGAAACTTTTTAACCCCAATCCCAAGTATCAAATGAGAATTTGCTCTTTCACAGCCTTTATTTGTTGTGCTTTGTTTGGTAAATTTGATTAGGTATCAGTTGCTTCATCCACAATGTTCCATGCATGTTGGGAATTTTATTGTTCATGAAAGTAGATAGCAACAATATATTCTTCTTGTGGAGCATCTAATCTCTTATTCAGTGCAATCTCCTCCTTCTTGCATCCACAGCAAAAATAGGTCATTCTA
>JACCDI010131934.1_pt1 | contig 10872 bp, 7 predicted proteins | sample 7442791 | NCBI WGS metagenome assembly JACCDI01 (sample SAMN15323434, study PRJNA562643) | freshwater metagenome | isolation source: river surface water | place: USA:Blue River Watershed | collected 2017-08-15
CTTCTCTTTTTGAGTTCAGTAATTGTATTTTTGTAATTTATATAATTCATTGTAATTATATTATTTTTTTATTATAAAATATATACTTGAAAATTCTTTATATACTTAAATGTTTATATATAAAAAATATATAATAATTTCAATTTTAATATTTTAAATAAAAGTCATTAAAATTAAATTTTATGTTTTAAAAACTTTAAATTATTTTTTCTTTATATGTTAATGAACTAAAATACAATTTTCTATAATTATTTTTTATGATTGAAAAAACATTTTCTATTGGATTAAATTATGGACTATATGGTGGAGTAAATATAATTTAAATACTGTTTTTATTACAATATTCTTGTAATTCTTTTGTTCTATGAACATTTAGATTATCCATTATAATATAATTAAAATCTTATAAATTAAGTGATTTTATAAAATTATTAAAAATATTAGAATTTATTGTTGTATTATATAAATTAACCTTATTAATTTTATTTTTTGTAATAGCAGTTATTACGTTATATTAATTTTAACATCCTTGAATTGGTTTTGAATAAAATTTTATCCTTTATCCTTTAATACTGTAACCATAAATTGGTTTTGAATCTTTTTTAAATCCAGATTCGTCTATAAATAAAACTCTATTCATATCAATTGAATTTATTTTACTCAAAAATTCTTTTGTTTTCTCTTAAATTTTTTCATTATTTACTATTCTTTCAAATGTTCTTTTTCTTGTAATATTTAATCTTTTAATAATTTAACTAATTCTTTAAATACTTAATTTTAATTTTAGTTATTTTTTTATTTCTTAAATATTTGTATAGGGATTTTGTTAAATGTATTAAATTAATTTTTAAAAAAAAGAGTATTATTTTTTAACTTTAATATTTTATTATATTCTTTTGGTCCATCTTTAAATTGTAGATATTTAGATATTTCTAAAATTTCTGATGTTTTTCTTAAACTTTTTAACTTTTTATAAAGATTTATTGTTTTTATTCTCAAATCAATCGAATACATTTTAAATATGAGTTAAATTACTATCTAATATTAGTAATATTTAAAAAATAAAAATTAAACGCAATCATTTTTATGGTGTCCCATTTTAAATTTGAACCACTATATCTTATTATACCATATTCAATATAAAATAATCAAAAATAATTTTATTTTTTATATTGAATGATTAAGAAAAATTAATATATTATATATTTTCTTTTTTCATATTTTTATTTAAAATATTTGAAATAATAATATAATAACTTACTATAATTATATTTGGATTTTATTATTTTATACAATAACTTTCTCCTATTTAATTTTCAAAATAATTATTTTTATTTTTATTGTATTCTAAACAAATAAATTTAACCATTATTATAATTATTGGTTTATGATTGTATTTTATAACAATGTCACATTTTTTTTTACCACTTTAATTAAATGATTAAATATTATATTCCAAAAAACATCTTAATTATGGAAAACTTTCTTCAATTTGTTTTTTTAAAAAAGAATGAATAATATTAACTTTTTAAGAAGATCGAGATGTATATTAAATAAATTTAGTATATGATTAATTAATCATATAATTAAATTTTTCTATTTCTTCTTTTTTATTTTTTAAAAAAGAAGATGTTTAAATTGGGCAATGCTCATATGTATCCATTTTTATATAAACTTTTAATAAAGTAAATAAATTTCAATTTATTATATATATTATTACATGATAATAAATTTCAATTTTTTATATAAAAGGTTTTTTTAGTAATAAAATATATTATATAATTAAATATAAGATATTTCAATACAATAAAAATTACAAAATAATTTTATATTAATATTAAAAATATAAAAACAAAAAAATTTTAATTTTTGGTTTATTTGATATAAAAAAATGTATAAATTCAATTTATAATAAAAACAATAAATTTTTTATAATGTTAAAATGAATAAATCACTTTTATATAATAAATATAACAATTTTAATTAAAATAATTAAAATGTTATTACTTATGCCAATAAAAATAACAATAATTTATTAATGGTTGATATTTAACCATAAAAAGTATTATAGAAAACAAACAAATTTTAATAAATGTTTGTAAAATATTATAAAACATGTAAGTTTATTTTTGGTTATATTGTAAAATAGCATTCAGAGAAAGATGTATAAAAGCGTGCAAAATGGGTGAAAGATGAGATAATTAATTAAGGTGTAGTGGCCGTTAAAATTGGTTAATTTATTAGTAGTCGTAAAGATATTTTAGATAAAGATATTATATAAGAATTGTAATTATTGTAAGATAGAATCCCTGTTAAAGTAGATGTTAAAATTGACGAGTTATTTTAAAAACATTTTGACAAATTGCCATTAGAAATTTTTGATGAATTTGATTATACGCCTTTTGCTTCTGCATCAATTAGTTAAATTCATAAAGCTGTATATAAAGGTAAAAATATTGTGGTCAAGGTAAAAAAACCTTTAACAGAAGATTTAATAGAAATGGATTTTGCTATATTAAAAAATATTATTGATTTATTATTATTATTTAATAATAATAGATAATTATAAGATATTAAATTTTTATTAAAAGAGTGTTAAGAATGTATAGAATAAGAAACAGATTTTTATAATGAAATTAAAAATATTAAAATGTTTTAAAAAACTGCTAAAAAATTCAAAAGTATTTAAATTCCAGAAGTATATGAAAAACTTTCTACATCTGATTTTATTATTATGGAAGATTTATCTGGTATTAAAATTAATATGAAATCTTAATTGATAGAAGAAGGTTATAATGTTAAAAAAATTTCAAATAAACTTATAACATTTTTTATTGAAAGTCTTTTAAAATATGGCGTTTTTCATGCAGATTGTCATCCTGGAAACATATCAGTAAAAGATAATAAAATTATCTTTTATGATTTTGGTTTAGTATAAAAAATTAGTCCAGAAGTAAAAGATAATTTTAATAAAATATTATTTTATGTCTATGCCAATGATATAGATAGTATTATTAATTCATTGATATAATTAAAAATTGTTAAATTTAAAACAACAAGTTCTAAAAAATATTAAATTAATGAAATGAGAAAATTAATTTAATATTTTATTAATTATCTTAATACTTTGGATATTAATGATTTTAATACTTCGGTTATTAATAATATTAGTGACTAATAATTACCATTTTCTTTTGAAACAACATATATATATTTATTTAAAACGATTTCTTAAATAGAAGGTATTGTAAAGTATTTAGATCCTGATTTTAATTACAGTAATGTTATAGGTTCTTTTGTTGATACAGATTTCGATGTCTAAAAACTAATATAAATAAAAGTTTAAAAAGATATTTAAAGTTTATTTGGAAATTAAAACGGGGATAGTTTTAATTAAACATAACAAAATCAACAATTTAATAAAACACTATAAAGTTTTGATAACGATACTTTTTTAAATGAAATATATGACGATAATAATGTTATTGAACAAAACACTAATAATGATATTTTTAGAAATCTGTAACCATATTAATTAAAAATGATATAAATAACTCCACTAATTATTGGAATGGCAACTTTTGATGATATTATACTTCAAATAATATTTTTTATAACTTATTATATAAGTATTGTATCAAAAAAACAATGACAGATTATTATTAAATGATTAAAAATATTATTTTTAAAATTATAATTATTAATAGTATAATATATATGATTAAAATTTCATATAATTTCCGAAAATGATACAAATGGAAATTATTTGAAATATATAATATATTCTTACTCACTAATATACATCATATTGGGTTTATTTTTACATTTATATTCATACATATAATGATATATTAAACTTTATTCATTTGTGATAATTAATTTTTAATGATATTATATTAATTTTAGTATTAATATTTTTGTTTAATTAAATTAATCATTTAATTCATCATTCAATTCATCATCTAATTAATAATTATTTTAATGTGTATTAAATATTAATGTCTTAGTATTCGTATCATATAATGATTTATATGTTTCTTTAATTTTGTTAAAGAACAATAATTCGTATCTATATATTATTTTTTTATATAATACATAGATATTTAATAAATCTTAATTTTTAAAATTGTTATTATTGTAAGACTTAATCATATTGATTATAGAATTATTTGTTTCTATAATGTTATAATTATTTTACACAATTAATACAATATTTGCAAAATCATTATATAAATTAATATAATATTAACGAATATTATCAACATTGTTTTCATCTAAATTTTCCATATAATTTTATAATTAATTTTATAATTAATTTAATTGGTCTGTTTGATAATTTAACTGTATTTAATCCGAAAGATTATTATTTTATATATAATTCTATTCAAAACCTTTTAAGAAATTTATATGATAAATCATTTTATTAAATTAACTTATAATTTACTATAATTTAAATATTTCTTATTAATTATATATAAAATTTAAAACTTAATTAAAATTTTTTATTTGTATATTTGTTTATATTGGAAATAATTATTAGTTATTATTAATATAATGTTCTTCAAAATCTTTCTGATATTATTTATTAACAATTGGAAGGTTATTTTGTTTATTTATCTCAAAAATAAATGTAAATGTATCAATAAAATTATATTCATAATTTGAATTATAATATTATGACTTTAATCCATTTGGAATCGTTGCACGATTATGTCCAGTTGTTATATTAATATTATCTACAAAATTTGTATTTATTCTATGTGTATGAAATTAATTATATTTAAAAACTTTATATAGTTATATTTAAAGTAGTTAATCATTATTATTTTAATTATTATTTGATTAATCTTAGTATAAATCTAAAATAATATTATTTTATGTTTATTAATCAAAATAATTTATAAATGTAATATATAAATCTTAAAATTTTAAAGAATTAAAATTATATAAATATTTATAATGTATATCATAATATACATTTATCGGATTATTTTTCATACCTTAATCTTTTTTTAGTATTTTTTGTAATTCTTAATAATAATTAAGTGAAAAAGTATTTATTGTTAATTATTAAATTAACGGTTAAATCTCATTAAATGCTAATTTAAATTATTTAAATTTTTACAAATCAATATTCGATTAAATTCCTTATATATGTTATATATCATAGTAACATGTTGCTACTTTGATAAAATAATATGTCCAATATAAACTAATATTATATTTGGGTTATAGATTATATAATTATAATAAATTTTCTTAATAATATTAATATTATATTTTTATTGATTCATTACATTTTTAATCATTAACAATATTCTATGTTTTTATTATATCTAATTTAATTTTCATAAAAATATTTTATTATAAAAGATAATTATTGTCTTTTTCATTTATAATTGGTCTTATAAAAGATTTTGTATATTTTAAAATTTTATCATAATATTATTTACAATATGAACTCTTTAATAACGATTCAAATAATGTTTCTCCATAATTTGAAATAATATTTTTTAAATCATCTAAATTGCAAAATTATAAAATTAGAATATTAAATATTTCCATTTATTTTATTCCAGATTATATAGATTCCAATGTTTTAACAATAATATTTTTTTATAAATCATAAATATTTTTTTATATATTTTAATATCCGTTAATAATACAACATTATTAACATATATCTTTTCTAAATATATTATTTTCATATTATTAAAACAATGATTTATAATCATAAAGATTAAAATATTCATAATATAATGAATTATAATTTACCGCTTATAATATATTTAGAAAATATATATCATAAAATTTTACATTTTATATATAAGTTATTGTTTTTGAATTTTTATTATAATCAAAATTTTTTTAATTAATTTGATTTATTTATAATATTTTTATAATGTTTTCATTACGAATTATTTTATATATTGTTGATTAATCTAATGTATATATAATATTATTATTTTTCTTTTTGTCTTCATCTATGATATAATTTACAAAGTTAATAATTGTTTATTATTTTGCTTTTTATAATATCTAAATTATTGGAATTAATGACATTTGTAAATCAATGAATAAATTAATTATTTTAATGAAATAATTTTAATATTCTATCAAATATTCATTTTTAAAATTATAATTTAAAAATTAAATATTTTTTATTATATTTTTTAAATATTCGCCCATATTTTCATAAAATTCTAATTATGATTATTTTAATATTGAAGGTTATAAAATTGCAAAATTATATATATGTTATAATTTTTAATATAATTTTTAATTATTCATTGATTTATTTTTTAATAATTCAAGAGTATCATTAATTGATATTAAAGATTTCTCAAAATCAATTTGTTAATTTTTTTACTATTCTTCTTAATTAATATAATATATATTATTATTAGATAATTTAAATTTTAAAACAAATTATTTGTAATTATTTTTAACATTTTGTTAATCATGAAAATAATAAACAATTTAATTCTTATATTTTTCTTTTAAAATCAGGGTTATTTGATCCATTATGTGTATGTATTAATTCTAATTTTATATTTTTTACATGTATGAATATGTATAAATAGCTATTTTTTCAAAATAATTATGAAAATGTTATAAATTATTTTCAACTTATTTAATAAACATCTCTGTAATTTATTAACATTCAAAAATATCACAAAAATGTTTATATACTTATAAACATTAGAATATTGTATTATATAATTTATTTTATAATTAATAAAACAGTTCATGATCATTTGAGATAAAATTTTCAATATTTTGTTACTATATATATTGATACTATTCTTTAATATATTTTTAAAATACTATATATATAATATTGAAAATAATCATATATATAGTATTATAATTTATACTTTATATTTTTAATTAACCATATCTAAATGCAACATCTGTTAATTTTATACTATTTTCGTTTAATATATTACAATATTATTATAATAATATATTCTTAATTTAATTATTTGATAAAATTAAATTAAGATTTTAAATAACTAATTCATATTTATTGTCTTTATTTTATTTATCATTAAAATTATATAAAAAGTTATATATTAAACATATCAATATAGTTAAATTTATATTTTTTGTAATTTATTAATTTGATTATGATATTTAAACTAATTCATTTAATGATTATATATTATTATCATTAATTTTAATATATCTATTGTATTATGATTATATTGAAGATTTATTTTAATTAATAGTATAATTATTAATAGAATGTTAATCATCTAATATTGTTTAATTATTTTCAATATTTTATCCTTGTAATTTTTAAACATAATTTTATAAATATAGAATTTGTTATTCCATTTTTCTTAAAATATTTAGTATAGATAGAAAATACAAATATAGATATAAATATAGATATAAATATAGAAAAATTTTATATATAATATTAAAAATAATATAATTTCAATTTTATTTTTTAAATTATTTTTTAAATATTATATTATATAATCAAGATTTAATAATTGGGGTTTTTATCTATGTAATAATGTTTTTTAACTATTTAATAATATATGGTAAGTCTCGAACACTTCCGTCGTTATCAATTAACAAAGGATACTGGTCTTATTAATTAATAATACCAATATGTGAATATGAAGTAATAAGTGTGTATTTTTAACAGATATTGATTCTAATATCACTATTATATCTTTATGATATAATATTACACTGTTCATTAAAATATATTCTAAATTATTCCATAGTTTCAAAAAAATTAACATATGCTTACAATAATAATATTTAATCTTTTTCATTTTAAAATTATACTAAATAGTTTTATTGTTCTGTTCCAATTGTTATTAAAGTATTGTATATTTCTCTAAATTCATTGTTTTTATTTTTTTTTTTTTATAAAGAATAAAGTTTTGATTAATATTATTTTTTAGTAATTTCTTATGATAGATATTAAACTAATGTAGAACTTAAACTTTACAATTCTTATTATTCATTTTAAGGTATTTTAAAATATCCATATTGACTTAATTCGATTTATTAAATATGATTTAATGTTCGTGTTATATTGTAAAAATATTTTTCTATAAGTTTTTTATATAAAGTATCTATGTTTACAATAGTATTAACAAAATGATCATATACTCTATTAATTTATTATATTGTCAACATTTCGCCACATGGTATATCAATTACATTTTCGTGCTATTCTTGTGTTCTATTACGATTTTGTTATAACCATTCGAAAAAATGAGGGTTATGCATTCTATTTGATTTAATGATTTATCCCGTTTTCCAACAAAATCCAATATTACAATTAGTGCACCACATTTAATTACATCCATGTATTTTATATATAAATGCTCTACATTATGGACAATTTTTGGATTCTTTTTTAATTAATTTAAAACTTTCAACATTTGAAGGATCGCATTTATGATATTCTATTTTAATCTTCTCCAATTGTTTAATTTAATTTTCTTAATTATTTACTAATTTTAATTTCATTTAATCTAAACTTTACACAGGTTCATTACAATCATCACATATATACCAGTTACATAATTAACATATTGAATTTTTATCTAAATATCCATTACATTCATTTCTTGGACACGAACGGGTTACTTTATTTATATTTTATGATTATTCTTAGTTATTTTATTAATTTGCTCTTTATAATGATAATTATTATTATAAATTTTTAATATGTTCTTAATTATTTGTAATTATTTATAACGATTTATCTGATGTTGTAAAATCTGCCAATTATTATTGATATTATTTTTCTGTAATATCACCAATTTATGATTTAATACTTAAATCTTTTAAATATTAATTGTGTTCTTTTACTTATTTTTAATATTTTTTAACAACTATATTCAATTTAGTTTTTTAAATAATATAAGGATTTTATAATAACGGCATTGTTTATTCAAAGATTAATTATTATCTTTTTTTTTTCAAATCTCCGTTAATATATTTTTATGGAAAGTTATTAAATATAAATATTTCATCATATAGATGATTACATTGATAACAACCAACCAAATTAGAACTTTAAAAATATTATTTTTAACATTTTATACAACAATGTGCATAACAATTTGGACATTCTATTTTTTTTTCATTCTAATTATATTCGGTAGCATAACATATTTCACACACTTCATTTTCTGTGTCTGTGTCTTTATGTTATTCTAAAAAGTTTTTAGCATAGTCTTTATATTATTATTAAAGCTATATTATATCGATATTTTATTATTAAGAAGACTACATTATTGGATAATTATATACAGAAGATTACAAAAAGAATATGTATTTTATTTAATTTATTAATATTGTATATTATATAATATTTAATTACAAAAAAATTCAATTTTGTAAAAATAAAAATTTTATTAAAATATACCATTTACATTTTGAGTACCATATTTCATTTTTTTTATTATTTGGTTTTTTTAGTGGTTTTAGTGGTTTTAGTGGTTTTAGTGGTTTTAGTTTTACCACCAGTTTGTAATGTCAATAATTAAAACAAATTATTAATTGCGTTATTTGTCAATACAATTTGATTACTTTTTTTAGTATTTGGCATTTTTTATATTATTATTTAAATAATAAAATAAAATTAATTCGACCAAAATAAACATTTTTTTTTATTATTATATAATTAAATAAAATTTTATTCATTTCATTCATTTTAAAATGTTTTCAAAAGTATCATCATTAATTTCTTTATTTAAAATTAGTTATACCATGGTTATTAAAGGAAGTTTTTGGGAACCAAGTGGTGGAAATAGTTGTGGTATTACTGATCCAGATATATGGTCGGGATATGTTGTAGCATTATCTCCATTGTCGCCTTATTATGGTAGAGATACAGTTAGTCCCGGTCCAGATTAAAATAATTTTTATAAATATCCAGGGTGTGGAATTTAATGTTCATTAAGGTGTGTAGAAGCTTTTTTTGAATTTCCAAAAGACCCATGTTATGATACAACGCGTACAATTACAGTTACAGCGGTTGATACATGTCCAGAATGTGTAGATTAAGTTGATATATCAAGAAATGCTTTTGGTGAATTATCTAAAATTGAAGCAGGAATAGCAATGTTTGAATTAATATGCGATGGGGATATTTAATAACCAGAACCGGAAACTTAACCAGAACCGGAACCGGAACCATAATAAAATACTGGAAACTTTATATTAAAAGATTAGGCAATAGATCTTTTAATATATATGGTTGAATTTTATAATAGCAATGGTATTACATTAGAATAATATAATGATATACGATTCAATGTATTGTAAAAAAATTGAAATTCTTGTATTAAAAATGTTATATATACATATACAATCAAGCAATCTAATTATACAACAATTGATTATAACGCTATACACAAATACTTATAAATCAACTATTTACAACGCTACTAAAAATGGCAAATAGTTAGAAACAATAAATTCCTATAATGGAATTTGAAGAAGACGACAATGACGAAATGTTTTTGTCAGGAATTCCCTCAATAGTAATTTCAAGAAACAATCCAGATATTCGAGATATGGTTTCCATAATGGAACAAATAGAAGAAGAAAGGGATGCTTTTGAATTAAAACTATTGAATACACAATAAGCAAATGTTATATCTAAAAAAGATATAATTAAGAAAAACCACGAGATTAAAAGACTTAATTATAAAAATTAAGAACTCGCGAATATTAATACAAAATATTCAGAAGATAATGAAAACCTCGCAAATATGACACAATAATTAAATAATTCTTATATGTAATTATAGGAACAAAATGGTTTTCTTAAAGTAAGATTATATGATTAAGAACGAACAATAATGGAACTCAAACATCAAATAATATTAC
>JACCDI011773082.1_pt1 | contig 10871 bp, 9 predicted proteins | sample 7442791 | NCBI WGS metagenome assembly JACCDI01 (sample SAMN15323434, study PRJNA562643) | freshwater metagenome | isolation source: river surface water | place: USA:Blue River Watershed | collected 2017-08-15
GAGAGGAGGTGCGGCGGGATGGGGAATGGAGTTTGGCCACGTGGGCGGTGCGGTGGAGAAGGTTGGCGAGAAGTGTGCCGGTGACGAAGTAGTATTCATTTTTGGATCTGGTGTGTGCATTGTGGGGTGGGAATCGCATGGTAGACGTGTTCAGTTCATAATGTGTATTCAATTTTACAAATGGGTTGACAAAAATGAAATGAAAACACAGTGAATACAGGCACGAGACACGAAGAAGTAAACCAACCTCAAATCCATCGCCACCGGGTCGGCCTCTAGCCTTTCCTTCGTCCTCTTCCCATAGTGCCTTGGCACGGAAGGAATCTTTACAAAACCCAACATGGCCCAGCGATCGATCGCCCACATTGGCATTTTGAACTTGGTTCCTTCAGACAATACATGATGAGGAGAAGACCTCGACGATTTCCCGTCCTTTCTTTTTGCGCTTCCATCGCCGTCGTTACCGCCACGGTTACCTGCGTCGTTTTCTTTGTCGTCGCCGTCAACGTCACGTGGTCTCTTCCTGGATGAAAAGGAGGAGCGGTGAGAATCTGGATCCAGGTGAGCCAGATGTGCAAAATCAAAGGACGGCCGTACGACTATGAGTTCTTCTTCGGCTAAAATGGTATCGATGTCATAGTATGATGGCATTGTGGCTAACTGGTTGTTCGGGGCGATAGCAAAGTAGAAGGGCGAGATGAAGATGTGGCCGTCGAAAAGAATTTTTGGTGAGGGACTACTACCCTACCATGAGCGGCGATGCATGGAGGATGTTGTGAAAAAATAATGATGAGTTGCTAATCATCCGTTTGTCCTTTGCCGAAAATAGTTGTGGCGGTACCATATTGAGCGTCGCGTAAATTTTGTATGGTATGGTACTATACTCGTACGAGTATTGACTTTTAATGGAATCATCATTGTTAGAGGCGATGTGTTGTAACATAGAGAGAGAGAGAGAGAGCACAGGGGCAACAGAAGAAAAATTATTTGGCGCGCCAATTTCAAGATATTCGAAATGAATACTTAACTCGTTTTTGTAAAACTCATCCTCTAGAGGACAAGTTTTGAGAAGTACACAAAAACTCATACTCCAGACTCCAGAGGAAGAGATCTGATTTTAAGTACCAGTATTTGATTACTTTGTAGCATTTTATTACTGCTTTGCAGTCTTATGGCTGAATCTCCATGTGGAGCACTTGAAACTCAGTCCAGGAAGACAATGGAATGGCAATAACTATCACCATTATTTTTAGTATGTGTTTGTGCAATTGAAATTTCTAATACTACAAAATAATGTTGCCAATCCCCTATCTTCCAGAGGCAAATTTGGATCAAAGTCACCATGACAAAGTTGTAGTGCATGATTCATTCTATTATGGTGCAACAGGGTTTGTTTTGGTTGAAGCAGATCACTGTGATATGGCATGTTCTACCAAGACATTGCCCCAAATTCCATGGTTGGCAAAATGAAAATGACAAACTTCCACTCTGAAATCTGCAACTGGCACCAATTTTAAAAAGGATTGGTATTGAACTGTGTAAAATTACATGTAAGTAGAAAACAGATGTAGCATTATTTTTGCTTTAAAGTACTTAATTGGGATATTTAGACAATTTTACTAGGTTACCACACATGTTACCTGGTAACAGTTACTTACCATGATAAAATTTGGCATTTTTTGAGGTAATACCTCCTCGTTTTTGGTAATACCAGGGAATACCCGCAGTAAGCAAAATTTTCCGCTAAAAAGGGTGGTAACAAAAAATGGTAACTAACAACAAAGACTTTTTGCTATGTCCCTTATCATTATTAAGTTGTGGGAATGAAGGTGATTTAATATTGAAATTATTAACATGTTCTTGAATTCTTCCATAATCTTAGAGCAACCATAGCAACCATAGCAACCATAGCAACCATAGCAACCATAGCAACCATAGCAACCATAGCAACCATGGCAACCATCATCTAGATTTAAATATATTCATGGTATAAAAGAATCTTTTGAAAAGGTGAAATTTCTTCTGTGGTTGTAAAATATTCTATGAATGAAACAAATTCTGTGCCAATTAATTATATTCATTCACTGTATTGTTGATAATAGTCCTCTTTTTAATTATGTAGTTATTATTTTGGGTTGTAGATGGGTGTGACTGCCTTGCTGCTGTATTGTTGCATTGATAAAGGGAGGAGAGGAGGAGATGGCACTTCTCCCCATGCCTCTGTTTAAGAGGGAAGGCAAGAACAACCCTGGTAATACCCAACAACCACTGTGTCTCCACAAACAATGGTCTTGCTCCCCTACCCCCCACATCTCTGTCATAAGTACCACTGCTTTCACTGCCCCAAACCCTTCAATGGCCACATTTCATCTACCATGTTGCCATCTCCCATGCCATTATATCCTGTGCTGCTTTCTCCCTTGTTACCATCTTCCATGTTGATGCACTGATAAGGTGGCTCTAAAGGGGGGGGATGAAGGAGTAGACACCATCCATTCCCCAAGTCCATCAAAATCACCACCATCACAAAGAAGAAGGAGTGGGGGTTGTGTTGCCACCAAGAAATGCCATGTCTAATGTCCACTTATGACTAGAGTGGGTCATTGGATCTTGTGCACTACCCTGTCCGCTAAGGTCATTGTCTCTCCCATATTGCCCCTCCTACAAATACCAATGCTACTTTGTACCATTACCAATCATCAATCATCATCCTATCTTCCCTCCCAATATCCTGCCACAACAACTGCTACTGGTGCTTCTGCATGGTATTAACATTGAGAAATATCATGTCCATGTCATTGGTTGCAATTATGCCCTGTCTACCTCAACAAGAGCAAGTCATTGGCTCTCCAGAAGAGTGGTTTATTGGCTCTCCAGTGCTGCCTCATCCACCATGATAAGAGCAGGTTGTTGGCTTTCAAGCACTACCCTGTTTGCTGCAATGAGAGTGGGTCATTTCCTCTCCAACGCTCCAGATACTAACTTCTGATCTATATTTTTATATATTTTTCTACAAACGTTTTTGACCTCAACTTCACTCACTGAACTCAACCTCCTCAACCTGATCAGAAATAGTGGCAAGATAACAGGGGCAGGACTGTATGAAGGCCATGGATACGCATCTCTCCGATTGGGATAAGCAATCTGGGGCCACAGAGGCTGCAGTGGACTCAGCCCCTGTTTCTGATGTGGATTCTTGGATATTACTCCCCCAAGACCTCCATGAACTATCTAATTTTATTTTTTGTTTTCGTATATTTTTGGGTTTGATGATAAAAGTGATGAAGCAGAGGAATCTGAGTTGTGTTACCATGTTGTCAATTGGCTCCAACGAATTCAGCCCCAGTGGCTGATGTGCAGTCTTGGATTTTACACCCTTGAGATTCCCAAGCCATATTGAGTTCTAGTTTCAAGCATGCTGATGATTTGGATTCTGATCAAGATGGTAGGGAAGCTGATACATAGGAACCTGGGGCCATAATATTGTGTTGTCAATTGGCTGTGGCAGATTCAGCCCCAGTTTCTGATGTGAATTCTTGGACATTGCTCCCCCAAAACCTCCAAGATGCATGTGATTTGGATTTTAAGCAGGCTAGATGATTGAAGCAATGAAGCAGAGGCATTTAGGGCAATGACCCATATTGTTGATTGGCTGCCACAGATTCAGCCCCAATTTCTGATGTGAATTCTTGGTCATTGGTGATTGCTCCTTTGAGCTTCCCAATAAAATTCCAATATCAAGCATGCTGATTATATGGATTTGATGAATCAAAGCAGATGAACCCAGGGCCATGACACCATGTTATCAAGTGGTTATGACAGGTTCATCCCCAATTTCTGGTGTGAATTCTTGGGCATTGCTCTTCTAAGATCTCCCCTCTTTATTGGATTTCCAGGATGGTGTTGATACAATTTCTGGGTTGGATGATGAAAGTGATGAAGCATAGGGATCTGGGGCCACAACACCATGTTGTCAATTGGATTCAACCTCAGTTTTGCTTGGACAACACTCTTTCAAGATCTCCAATACACATTGGATTCATTGAAGGTCCAATTTTAAGCATGATGATGATATGAGTGCTGAATGGGATGATTGGTTCCAAATACAATGTCTTGTACTTTGCTCAGCTGCCTAGGAGTATCTCCTTTTTTGGTGCCATATTTTTGCCTCTCTACCTGAAATTACTGTCATAAATAATGTTGTTCATTGACATATTTGAACCCCCTCTTATTTGGTGTGTGTTTCCCTCTCTTCTAACTTCCATCAGACATCAGTTCCACTGGTGAACTGGAGGATCCATTGCTGGGACCAGCATTTTTTCTGTGAATGTTTGTTTTTGGCTGAGAATTCTTTGGAATTATTTCATAAATTTGTTGCTGTTTTCAAACTGATACTGTAATGTTATTCAGAGTGGTTTAGAGGAGATTTTTGCCTGATGCATTGAATAAGGCACAATGTGTGAGCTTATACACTTTTTTGTGTGATCAGATATATCTGGAATAATGACAACATAACAACTACCATCCAACTAATGAAATATGTGATCATGATTTGATTGATAAACCAAACAAATGATTCCTTCTTGTGAAATTCTCCTGAATTGAACAATAAGATAATCTATCCGACAACAACAAATTTCTCCCATCAGCCATTCAACCAAAGTAAACGATTTTATTCCACTTTAGATTAGCAAGTATACAAGATTTTTCAATAGTCATAACAAGATTGAGACTGGACTCTCCCTGGAGAACTTATGACTTCCACCAACCAATCTTATGGATTAAGTAAGTGTCAGTTACCATGCAGGACTCCTAAGAAGTGGGGGAATGAACTGTCAGAGTCGATAAACATGAAATATGTAAACTTTTTTGCATTTTGAAAAATATCTTACAATTAGCAGCATGCATTTTCTGTATTTTGCACTCTGCTTTAAACTTAAGGATGCCTATTGTTTGTGTATGGCACTCCTGAAGAAATAGTCTGGTAAAGCATACATTCCAAACCTTGTACATGTAAGCTATTTGATAGTTCCAAAGATGCAGTCTTTTCAATTTCTGTCTGACCCAAATTTTGTCTCGTAATTTTGGAGAGATACAGCAAAAAACAAAAAACTAAATTTGAGGTTGTGAAAAAACATGATGCAAATGAGAGGGTATAGAGGTGACATCATTTGTCACAAAAATTTAGTTGTTTTTGAATGCTTGTCTTTATGTAGTTTTACAATTAATATCTGCACATACACATCAAAAACTATTATTTGTGACAACAGTGAGTATATTTTTCTTATCACAACTTTCTAACTTTAACCAAAAAGTTGTTTGGGAGATGCATGCATCTGTTGCTATATAATTTTGAGGAATAAGGTAGATATGATTGTAATTCAGTGTAATTTATAGTTTTCAATAAATTAGGATGTAGTTGTTTCATGTAATAGGCCTACAAATTATCTATAGACAAGTTTATATTAGAAAAATTAATTTGTATATTAATTTGAATATTTTTATATGTACTGGTTTCCTTATCCAATTTTGTACTTCATAACACTAATATCTTACACACAGCAACATTTACTAATATTATCTGTGACATCTCAACATGTTGGTGTTGGTGTCTATAAATTTTGAAATGTTCATCGTCAGACATATCCAACTGCTCTCACATTATCTTTTAGTTCAGCTGTGCATAATTGCACAGTTGCAAGGACTGTGTTTCCAATCATAGTGGAGGAGTGGTAACAAATAAATATTATTTAGGTTTATAACAAGCCATTTTTTATTTTGTTCTGTAAGCAATGAGGATGACTCTTGTCTCATTACTATACCCAAAAAAATTGACAATTTACATAAGTTAGTGTAGGTTCACTTACAGACATTGTTGGTCATCACAAGACATTAATTATAACATAATCTAAACTTGTGAGTCATGACCCTCACAAAGGCTAATCTTAGAATGTTAGCAACATACAAGTAACATTATAACATTTCACCCACATTCAACACATGACTAACATTTTTGATTAATCTCTTTCCAAAGTCAACAGAACCAAAAGACTTGTATCATATCTCTTGTTCATTAAAGTTTGTCTTTTTTGTGATAATTACAAACTACATATTTTTGAAAAATGAGTTACTGCTGCTGTTCTTCATGTTTTTTGAAAAAAAGGATAATTTTGCTATTCATCTTCTAAAGTTGTTGTTGAACTCTATTGCCTCTGCAAAAAAATATGTTACAATATAGATATTTGTTTGTATTTAGTGTACATGTTAACAGAGGAACTGATATTGATTTTACTGGGTAATTAGTATATACTCAGCTTTTATGGTTATAGCCTAGTTTCATTTGAAATTGATCAGTAAAAGCAAACATATAAAATTTGTAAATGGTATAAAAGTCCCAAGAATGGGAGAGCAACAGAATGAGTTTTGGACATAATCCAGACCCCCAGTCAATGGTACAGGTACCAAATCTGGGTATAGATAATTGCAACACTAATGTTATCCTTTGCAACAGGCATGTAGCATGATTAATTACAATGGCAAATGACCTCTTTTATGGTGGAACAAGACCAAATTTGTCATCATCATTGAATCTTATATTATCTTACGTTATTTTCCACTTGTGTTCCAAATTACAGCTTTTAAAATACAAGGAGAACAAATGTTTACAACAGATAATCATAGCACCAATTGATCCCAGGTAAATAGAAACTGCTTTGAATGCAGCATTTTTCAGAACAATTCCTGAAATTAAATTTATATGTTCATTGCAAAATTACAAAAATCAAGAATCTGGGATTACCCAGTAACCTCAACAAAATCATTTCAACATTTTTTGTTTTCAAAATAAACAAACAAGTCCATGCTTCTGGAAATCATGGGTTAAAATTGATCATTTCCCCTGGTGACTACTCTGAGGAGAGTTCTAACTGGTGTTTGAATCATTTTTTAGTACCAGAAAAATTGTATTCCTATAGTTCATACAGCAATGAAACATTTTTCAAACATATGAAAATGTAATAATCAGAAACGTCTTGTTTATCACATCTTTTTGAAATTTTCAACAATGTCAAAATGTTCAATGATTGTCATGCCCATTTGTGCCTCACCTGGATTCCTGGGTAGTCTTCATTGTACATTTTCATGTCTCCCATTTGTGTTCTCTTGTGAATGTGCCAAGATTGTGTCACTCTATCCATATCTTATCCTGTTGTCTTGTCACTCTGTCTTGCCTAAACATTCCATTTAGTTCTATATCCACATTCTTATAATTCAAAAAGCAATAACATTTTTATTACTCAACAATGGATACATCATTAGTAATTACTCAATCCTACAAGGAGAAGATCCAAAATTATAAACCATGGCCCATTTTGGGTACATCACATTGTCATCACATGAGATATTACCACCACCCTCAGCCAATATTTTACAAGTGGAGACATTTTTGAATTATCACCCATGCTGGTGGCCAAGCCGAATGCCCTAATATTTACTCCATACTCCATTAGTAACATCGTTTTTAGAATTATCATCCATGCTGCTGACAATGCTAGACATTAACACCATGTTATCCCCCTTGAACACAACTTCTCCACAAGTCTTTGAATTTGTTTTGAATGCCTCATGTTTTGACTAATTCATCATCTATTCCTTTCTTGACACTCTCTAACAATAAAAATAATCTTCTTGCTGCAACCAATGCTTAACCTCCACAACCAAGGTTTCAATCTCAAACCTACTACCTTTTTTCCTTTATGATTTCCATGATCAATTTGTTTCCCATCCATGGTGGAACAAATAAACTACATCAATCAATTAGTTTGTCTGTTGCATTGGCATGATACCATACAAAGTATTCTTTACAAAAAATATAAATATATTTTTATTTTTATTTATTTATCATTTTCTTCTTCCTATTTTGGTGTTGAAAACACACATCACACATCCTAGCCATCCATGATGACTTTACCAAATAACTTGATCCCTTACATAATATGACATTGTGTGTTTCCATTTGAAATCATACTTTTCCTACAAGAAGATAAATCACTTGTGTAATCAACAACATCAACTGTCTGTCAAAAATGCTAACAATATAACAAATATGACAACTCAAGATGTGAGGGAATATATATATTGTAACAACCATGCTTTTATGATACCAATTGCAAATAACAATGAGGACTTACTTGACAATTTGTCACCCATTTTTTCTTCTCTTAACATAGCATAAGCACTTTGTCTGCCTGATTCTTGGTTGCAATAATGTTGTACCCATCAACAAAGATACACTGGGAAGTTATACATTCTTAATATCCCTTCTATTTGAACTGTGACAAGTGACAATTATTTTATACTCTAGACTTGGACATATTTTTGTTCTGCACACCTTATCATAAAAGGTGGCACTCACCACTGTATTCTAAATGGATAGTGCCTTGTATCTTTGTATCCATTGAGAAGAGGGCAAGTGTTGTATCCAGTTGTGCTTCACATGAATTCAAATAGAATCCTTCATTGTGGATTTTGGACCTCCCATTCATTTATGACATAATGTGAAATATGCATGCAATCAGAAGTTTTCAATAACAATATCCAAATTTGCACAAATAACAAAATCAGACAATTCTAATTGTAAGAGGAGTGATACAAACAAGAAGAGACAGGATAAGGACAAGGTTAAAACATTCCAAGGAGGAAAATTGAGAAATGCAGCAAAATTTTGATCAATGTCTATGACAAGTACGAATCTGTTCTTGGTTTGTTACTTTATACCAGCCTTAATGATACACTCCTTCTAGTGTTTGATCCTATTACAAGGATGAGTTCAAGGTGAAGTCATTTTAACCATGTCAATGGACTAAAGGCATAAAGTTGACAGCACAATTCGTCCATTGCAAGGATGCCATGTGACTTGTTGCATATGGTGTAGGCAAAAGCTTCACATTGTAGAACTTGTATTGATTAAAGATGACCTGGAAACAAAGTGCTTGTCAAAGAAGCCAAAGATGAATTGGTTTGTGTTTTCTGTTGTTGTATAGCAGAAATTTCAATTTAGGCTGTAGATAATTTTGAAAAATATAGGAATCAAAGTTAACACTGAAGGTGTATAGAGAACAACTACACTGATATTACTTTGATTGAATTTAGTTATGAGATTTGTTGAATCCAAAGGTGATGAGAAGATTCTTTTTAATCACACATAGTTGCATCACTGAATATGAAAAACAACTACATTAGTATTCCTTTGAATGATTGCAGTTCTGGTATTTGTTGAATCTCAAAAATGAAAATATTCTGTTCAACAAGACAGAATTGGAAATGTCAAAAGTGGACATGTCTTATTATTGAACAGTAGTATGACCTGTTGAGTCACATGTCTATGGCATAAGGTCTTTGATCAGTGAATAAACATAACCTGGGCATGAACAAAAATAATATCAGAAGTATCACATCAAAAACAATTCCAAAGTGGTATTGAAAAAGTTGAAACAATACTATCATCATATAAATTAAAAAATTCATTCCAAAACACATAATAATTAGTGCAATACATCACTTTTCCCTCTCATTTGCCCCTCTTGATCCTGATTATTCACATTATTCACTTTTTGATCAGAATGAATCCATAGTAATCAAGCAAACTACAACACCCCTGGATACTATACCAATAATGAATAAAATTGGTTGCTGTTCAGGTCATGCTGATATCCTCCAATTCTTGAATTTAATATTTCCATGTCATTGATTGTAGTGTTAGTTGAAAGTTGTCTGCCATTTTGATCGTTCCATTTTGTGGCCAGTTGTTTTTGTATTGTACATTGTTCCACCCCTGAAACTATTACCGTGTAGACATCTGTAACTGTTTTTTATAACTATTTCTTTTATTTTGTTGATTGCAGCATTTGTTGTCATCTATCCATTGTTTTGTGTTAGTTGTTGATTGAATTCATCACCCACCATCCAAATATCATTGCACTAAATTCCAAAGTCTTGCATAATTCTGTATGACTGTTGATTGATTTGGTTCCCCCCAGTGAACATAAGATCTCAAGTTCTTCATTGTTTTTCAAAGCTAGTTTTAGATGCCATTGTGAGTTTGATGGAAGCATAATTACTAAAAATATTATTCAATAAAGTAGAAATGAGCTGCTATGATAATCAAAATTGAGCATTACTGATGACAATGCTCACAAATGACACCCCTTTCAAGCTGATGGCCACTATCATTGGAAAGATAGTAGAATAGTAATTAGTCAGTTCAATTTAAATAAAGATGTCAAAATAGTTTCAAAATTGTAAGCAGCATAACAATACAATTTACACTTTGGTGACAATCTTGTCCACAATGCTTGATTTACACATGCCTTATCTGATTTTTTAATGTCAACATTTGTGCCCACAAAAGTTGGTCTGCTCATTACCACATTTCAATTACTTAGTTAATGACTGCATTTGGTTGTATGTCCCTAGTGATCACACTGTTATAGTAGCCAACAAATGTGATATGCAGGTGACTAACAAACCTCTCTAAAGTAATTGTAATAATCTACTATCACACTTCAAATAACTGTGAAAGCCAACTACTGCACCTTCAATAACTGTGATAGTGAACTAATACAGGTTGCATAATAATATAATACATGAAGCATTTTAGAAGATTGGAAAAGGAACCAGAAAAAACATTGATCTAAACTATATTTGTATGTAAAACATGTGAAAACATCAGCCGAATTAGCTCAGTAGGAAGAGCGCCCGGCTTTTAACCGTGTGGTCGTGGGTTCGAGCCCCATATTCGGTGCATACTTCTCCAAATCCCTTTTTGGAGAGGTGGGTATTTGTCATTATTTTCCTACCCACTAAAATAAAGA
>JACCDI010013390.1_pt1 | contig 10869 bp, 10 predicted proteins | sample 7442791 | NCBI WGS metagenome assembly JACCDI01 (sample SAMN15323434, study PRJNA562643) | freshwater metagenome | isolation source: river surface water | place: USA:Blue River Watershed | collected 2017-08-15
ATAACTATTTTATATCTAGCAAATTCACAATATAAATAATATCATAATGCAGTATCTGTATTGATTTGTAAAAAATTATATAACTTTTTCTGTTTGGGAGAGAGAGCAGGTATAAAATAAATATTTAAAATAAAAAACATAATTTTACATAACTTTTAATTTAATAAGTAAACATACCATAATTAGATGATATTATTGTATATTTTATAAAGACCATAATATAAAATCATAGTCTACATAGTAATTTATAAAAAAATTGAATAATAAAAATTTAAATTAATAATTTTAATAGTATGTCAATACCATTAAACATATTAATAACAAAGCCTAAACTTAATAAATATGAATCATTATATTTTACATGTAATGATTTAGATGAGTGTTATAATAAAATCATAGTTACTGTTAAAAATCAAATAACATTAAATGTAGATTATCCCGACGATTATGAAGAATTTAAAAATTTAGTTTGGTATAATGGTGTTTCATTTGATAATGATGTATTTAGTTATTCATTATTTACAGAAGGGAAATGGTTAACCCCGTGGACCCAACAAGAAATATATGAAGCAGTAAAAGATATAATATATAATATTGATGTTCAAAATTCAATTTATAATAAAAAAAATACATATGATTATTTATCAGAATCTGATTCAGATATTGAATAAAGATTAGTTAATAAACAATTAATATTATTTTCATGTTCTTTTAATAAAAAATGTAATTCAGGAAATATTTTAACGATATTTGTCCAAAAAGGTTTAACAAACTTTGAAGAAAAATTAATTTCACCCGCGACAATTTCATTAATATTATTTGTATCTATTTTTTTTGTTATTTGTATTGATAGTTTTTCTTCTTTTTCTTTTTGATTTAACATTTCTTGATGTAATCTATGTATACCATTTTTATATACATCATATTTTTTTAGTTGATTACATAAATCAGAACCATGAATGATTAATTTACATAATAATTTATGATTTAATAAAATATTAGTTTGTTCATTATAACTATTAATTAATGATGTATGATTTTTCATATCAGTTGCCATAATACATTCAATAATAGTAGATCGTAGTTCTGAAAACTCATTATTATTAAGATTTTTAAGTAGTTTAATATCTTCTTTTTGCATTATATAAAAAGCAGTAGAACAATGATGATTTTCTAATACAGAATTATCATTATATTGAAGCGCGAGTATACTTTTTTTATTAATTTCAAACATATTATCAGTACCTGGATGATCAATATCATGAACTAATCCACTTAATAATAATCCAAATAATTTATATTTAGGTAGAATATTAATAATTTGTGTTGTTTTAATAATTAAATAAATAAAATGTGTTACTGTTACAGCATGTTGAAAATTATGATATGGATTATTATTATATTTTTTAGATATTTCAACAATACAATTATAAAATGAATTTATGTCTATTTTAAGATCATCAAAATCAAAAATATCAGTAAACATAAAATACACATCAACAATTAATTCATTTTTATTATCTATTGTAAAAAAATCATAATTCCAATTATATAATTTAATTGGTAAAATATTAAAATTGATATTTGGTAGTTCACAAGTATCATCTATTAATGTTGAATTTTCAGAGCTACTTCTTGAAAATGTAGCATTGTCCAATTTATTAACTAAAAATAATAAATTAATTATATTATTTTCTAGAGATTTATAATCATTCCTATGATGATTTATTTTTAATGAAAAAATTTCATTTTTTAAATCCGATATAATTTTATTAGTCGTTTTTATTATTAATAAAGATAACATTTTTTTAAATTATTTTATAATAAAAATTTAATAATTATCGTCTATTTTTATGTTGTAAATTTGTTCTAATATATCTTTAAAAAATAATACATCAATATTTCTATCATTATTTTTAATTCTATATTGTAAAACATCTTTATTAAAATTAAACTTTGTATATTTATTATTTGTAATATAAAATGTCATATAATTTTGTTTATCATTATCATTTACAGTATCAATTATCATACCCCATTTATAATATGTTGGGATTGGAACATACGGTATACTAAAATGTGTAAATATTTGATAAATTAAGCAATCTTCACATATACCAGTATAATTAAAATTAGTATAATTTGATGCAACTAATTCAGCAACATTTTTATTCATAATAATACCTGTACCTGTAATAAAACCAAAAACTGGAAATCCACTACAAATATTTTCACCAAGTTTTATTGTATTAATAAAATTAAATAAATTATTAATATTAATTACAGTACTTAAATTTGTTCTAAAAATAAAATCATAATCATATTTTTTTAAATAATTAATAGCTAATGATGTTTTAATAATCATTCCTGGTGTAATACTTTCTGAACCTTTAAATGATAAAGTATTATTTTTTTCTATAACATCGCTTGTTTGATTTTCATCAAATTCAATAAAATAAAATTTAAGAATTGGTTCAAATAATGACATATATTTTGTTTGTAATAATTTAAATTTTGAATATACATCACCTGACGAAGATAAAATTAATATAATAATTTTATGCATATATATTAAACAGAATAAATAATTATTTAAGTATTATATATTTTTTAACTTAAACAAATAATTTTTATTATATTATTATATGAACATTATAATAGGTGCGAATGGTTATATTGGATCATTTTTAAGTATATCATTAGAAAATACAATTAATGTTGTTAATAATAATCCAAAACTAAATCAACTATTGTTTGAAGATTTTAAAAATAAAAATTATTCAAATTCTAATATTTATATTGTAGCAAATTATAAAAATATAAAAGATATAATACATGTATTACAAAATAACACGACGAACTGTAAATATTATCTATTTAGTTCAGCAGTTATATATGATGAAATAAATAAAGATTACTATGAAATAACTGATAGTAATAATTTTTGTTCAAATGATGATTATGCAAAAATTATAAAAGAAAATGAAGAGGAATTTAAAAAATTAAATGGAATAAAAATAATATTAAGATGTGGAACTGTTTATGGATTTTCACCTAATTTTGATGCAACACGTGGTATAAATAGAATGATATATTCATCAATAATAAATAATGAATTATTAATTAGTAATAAAAATTTAAGAAAGAGTTTTGTATCTTTAAATGAAATATTAAATTTAATAAAAAAACTAGAAAATGATAAAACAATATTAAATGAAATAATAATTAATGTATTTTCATTTTCAATATCAATTCATGATTTAGCAAATTATTTAAAAAATAAATTTAATGTAGAAATTAAATATTATGAGTCGATAAAAAAAGAATATGAATTTTTTTTAATAGATAATTATGAATATAAAAAAGTATCATCACTAGATACAATTGAAAATGATATAACAAATAATTTTAATAATTTAAATTTTGTAAAATATAATGATAATAATAAAATAATAAATATATGGACAAAATTAAACTATTGTAGAGTTTGTAAATCAAATAATATTTTTGAAATTTTAGATTTAAAAACACAACCCCCTCCAAATAGATTATCTGATGTATTTTATAAATTTTTATCATTTCCTTTAAAATTAAATTGTTGTAATGAATGTTCACACTTACAATTAGATGGTGTAATTAATCCAATAATAATGTTTTCAAATTATACATATTTAAGTGGTGTAACTAAAACAATGAATGATTATTTTAAAAATTTTGTATTAAGTTTAAATAAAACTAATTATTCTGATTTATCTGTATTAGATATTGCATGTAATGATTGTTGTTTATTAGATTATTTTAAATTAGCTGGTTATAACACATATGGAATTGATCCTGCTGAAAATTTGTTAAAAAATATAAAAAATCATAATGTTGTATGTGGGTTTTTTAATAAAGAATCTGTAGAAATATTATTAAATACATATAACACATTATTAAATAAAAAATTTGATGTTATTACAGCATTTAATGTATTTGCACATTTAGATGATATATATGATTTTATAAATAATATTGAAAAAATATCTGATGAAAATACAGATATATATATACAAACATCTCAATGTGATATGATAAAAAATAATGAATTTGATACAATATATCATGAACATTTATCATTTTTTACATTAAAAAGTATGTTAAGATTTTTATCTAATACATCATTTTATTTACATGACATAAAAATAGTACCAGTTCATGGTAATAGTTATTTATTTCATATAAAAAAACAGAATAAAACTATAAAAGAAAGATTAGATTATGAATTAAATTGTATATTTTATGAAAAATATAAACAAAATATTAATAATTGGATTAATCAATTAATATTAAATTTAAAAAAAGATAATAATGTTATAATAGGCGTAGGTGCATCAGCAAAAGGTATTACAATATTAAATTATATTTATGGTAAATTATTAGAAAATGATATAGTAATTGATAGTATAATTGATGAGAATCCATTAAAAATAAATAAAAAAATAGATGCTGTAAATTTGGAAATAAAGGCATTTAATCATATAGAAACAATAAAACACCCAATTACATTTATATTATTTGCATGGAATTTTCAAAAAGAATTAAAAGATAAAATTAGTAAATTAAGAAATAATTCTAATGATAGATTTATAATTCCTCAAATTATTGAATCTGAATAAATTTATTTTCTTTAGGATTATCTGCCATAAATCTATTTAAATTTTTTGAGTGAATATGTAAATTAAATATTTGAATATAACTACCATTTATATAAATATGTGGTTGATATAATCCATTTTCATTAATTATCCAATAAAATTTAAAATTATTGTATTTTATAATACATGTTTCATTTATAAAACCTCTAGTATCTCCAGATTGATTTCTTGGATCAACACCGCCTAAATATTGACCTATTGCGGCTGCATCAAAAATACAATTAAATTTACTAAAATATGATGTAATTTTATGATTACCACTAATAAAAATAGGCAATGGTAATATAATATTTTCATCAAATAATGCTAAATTTTGCATATCATTTAAATTAAAATTGTAATTATTAATTATAGGTTCAAATGTTTTATAATTAGGAATAAAAATTATACCAGGTATAACACGATTATCACAATCATAAGTAGCATAAACTTTATTTTCTGTAAATTTATTTTTAATATTATTAACATTATCATAAATATGTACATCATTTTCAATATGAATAATATTTTCTAAATTAAATTTTTTAATATATGAATATAAATAAAAAAGACGTAAAGAACAAAGATGCCAAAACCCATTTCTAAATTGTTTATCAATATTTGAATTTATATTATATTTAAAATCATCTAAATCATCACAATTAATCAAAGTGACATTAAAATTTTTAAATTTATCAAAAAATTCACGATTTGTAATAATTGTAATATCAATATTATTAAATAAAATAAGATTTTTAATATTGTCTAAAATATAATCTTGAAAATTTTGTAAACAAACTAAAATAATTTTCATATATATAAAATTATATTTTTCTTTTATTACATTTTATAAAAAAAATAATATATTTTAAAGAAATACTTTATAATAATTTATTATGAAAGTTTATGATTTTAGATTAGGAAGATTAGGTAATGCTATATTTAGATATTTTGCTAGTACATTATTTTGTATTATTTATAACGCACAAAGAACATATAATATAAATGAATTAAATGCTACTATTAATGATCAAATGTTTATTGATTGGATGAATCATGTATTAAATAATCAGATACCTATGATAAATAACTTTAATTATAATTTTTATGGTTATTTTCAACATGATAAAATTTTTCTGAAATTTAAAAATGAATTATTATCATGGATGCATACACATAGTGATGAACTTATATTTACTGATGGTAATGATCAATTTAATAATAATTATAATTATAATGTTCAATCATATAAAGTATCTGATCTTTTAGTTAAACCAACTAATATTACATTTTATGATGTTGTTATACATGTTAGATTAGAAGATTTTATAGTAAATAATGATGTGATACATCCTGATTGTATTATTAAAATATTAAAAAATATTAAAAAATATAATTCATATTGTCTTGTTTTAAATAAACCAAAAAATGAAATAGAAAAAGGGTATATTAATTATATAAAAAATAATATTGATTTTAATATAAATTTACAAAATGGTACAGTTATTGAGGATTTTCATGTTATGAAAAATGCAAAATTATTAATTTGTTCATGTTCAACATTAAGTTGGATTGCTTCTTTTATGTCAAATACAATTGAAACACTTTATTTTCCAAATAAAACAAAAGAATCACATGAAACATTTTGTAAACCAATAGAGAATACAATTTATTATGATATAATTAAATGTAATAAAACTGAATTAGAAACTTTATTTAATATAAATTTATAATTATAAGGTTTCTTGTGATTTATTTGTAATAACTATCTTATTTATTATTATATCTATCAAGTGAATTTAATAATATATTATTATGGTCTGTAAAATCTAAAATTTAGTACCGGCTCATCTGTTTTGTTAATATTTATATTTAATTCTGGTATATATTCATCTATTATAAAACTATTAAATTCCATTACATATAATATTAAGGTTAATTTTACATGCTATATCATAACTATTTATTCGGTTATCTATATTTAATTAATTACTAAATCAATTTTTTATAAAAATGATATACAAAACGAAAATTTAATATAAAAAAATTGAAAAAAAAAAAATAATTATAGTTATATTAAAAGTATGGATTTAGATGCTAAAATATATGTACGTGAATTAGGAAAAGATAAATATAATGGTAAAAGTATTATTAAAAATCCATATTATAATAATGAATCATCAATAAATGATCATTATCAAAAGACTAATAATTTTAAAATGACTGAATTTGATGAATTTATTATTGATGATTGTCCAACTAAATTAAATATTGAAAATCCAGTTAAAATGAATACTGATTTATTATTTACACATGGAAATGAATTATTAGAGGAAAACGCAATTGATAAAAAAATTACAAAATCACATACAATATATACATTGCCATGTACTTATGAAATAGAAGATAATTATAATTATCATAATAAATCAAATTTCATAAATGATACCAAATTTATGTTTAAAGGAAAATTATATGATATTGATAAAATATATAATATTAATTCATCAACATCTTCTAAATTACATGAGGTATGTTCAATATATTTGGAAGAACCTAATTATTTACCTTCTAATATACAAAAACTAGTAACTAATTCATATGATGGTTACCACTATTATAATTTAAATCATGCTGATATAAATTATTATGAATATTCTAATTATAATTATAATAATGAACATGAATATGAAGATGATAATGATATTAAAATTAATAATGCATCATCACAGTATATATACCATAAAAAAGCATGTCCTCCAATATATGTTAAAATTAATCAAAAAGGAAAATTTAATATTACTCATTTAGGATTTTTAGGAAATAAAGTTCCGTGTAAAACATTTTATAAAAAAAATAAAGAAATATATCAAAATCGTAGATATTGTCATAAATTAAAAAAATTAATACATATGTATGATTCAACACTAAATTTATCATATGTTAAAAAAATTGAAATATGGTTTAGAGGAAGTAAAACAAAAAAATGGATTTTTCTAAAAAATGTTACCTTAAATTTGAATGGTCTTACATCGTGTTATCAGGAAGATATTATTCCAATATTTGATAATTTTAATGATACATCAGGTTTAGAAACAGTTGAATTAAAAATAATTCCACTGGAATACATAAATTATCCATCCTTACGTATAGCAGTTTATGGTAATGTTTTTAAAGAAACAAAAAATAAAACATATACACCCGATGATAGTAATACAGTAAATTATGTATTAACAAAAATTAATAATTCAAAATTTATAAATAAAAATGACATGTATATATATGATAATAGTTATAATAGTAAAAACCACAAAAGAAAAGTAAAAGAAGAATTTAAAAATAAAATTAGAATGGAAGAATTAGAATTTAATAATTTCTAATTTTATTTAATGAAAAATATTTTTGATTTCAAAAAAGAAATTTTATTGAAAGGTACAAAAATGACACTTTTTGAAAAAGAAATTATAAATAATAAAAATATAAATATTATAATTACAATTGCATATATGTTAATTGATTTAAATGATGATGAATTAATAAATAGATTAATAAATATGAATAATTTAGAAACATTAAATATTGAATTAGATTTTTTTTATAATTTAGTTAAAGATTTAAACTATTTTTTGAAAAATGAAATTATCAATGAAAATGATAAAATTAAAATTATAAAAAATCATTTTTTTATATATAATAATCCAAAAACAACTCAATATAACATAACATATTTTTTAAAAGATAATAAAAAACTACAAATAATTGAAAATATAATTAAAACAAATAAATATGAAAATACTATTATTTTTGATAATATATTATTGTGGATGGAATTATTAGATAATTTTATTTACGATAAAGATTGGAAAGTTAGATTAATCAGTCAATATCCTAAAATATTAAAATTATATAATATTTATCCACAAAAAAAAGAAATTATAATAATAGAATTTTTAGAATATTTGTGTAAAAATAATGTAAATGAAATTGATGATATAATTAAAAACTATTTTCAAACTACTATTTATAAAGAGACAATAAATGAACTAAAATTCAAAATAATTAATATTTTATTGGATTATTATCATTATGAAAATTTGAAAAAGTACAATATATTAATTGATACTATTAATGAAGAAAATTGTGATAATTTTTATAAATTAAAAGAAGATAATTTGGAATATGGATTATTTAATTCAAAATGTTGTTATGATATAGTAGGTAATAAGTGTAGTGATTTTACAATAGAAAATAATGTTTGTTTTTGCAATTCTTATAAAAAAAAATATGTTAAATATAAAAATAAATATATCAAATTAAAAAATAGCATATAAATTAGTCATATTTTGGGCTTTAATAATAGCATCATTTTTATTATTTTTCCAATGTGTCCCAATAATTGGATCTAATGGATCATCTATATTTGGTTCAGATAATAATGATTGTATAGAAATTAAAACTGATCTAATTTGTAATGCTGGTGACCAGTTATTTTTAAGTATATCAACACATATACGTCCAATTCTATCAATATTTGGATGATATATTTTAGTAATAAACCGAATTTTAGGAGGTTCGAAAGGATATTTTTCATGCAAAAATAATTCTAATTTAAATTTTCCATTTTCGTATGGTGTATCATTTGGACCATCAATAATAGAAAAAAATTCTCTAGGATTATTTTTACTTCTTTCAACAAGTATACCAGGTATAGGTTCTTTAATTATTGAAGTAAATTCTTTATTAATACGATTTATTATATTTGCCATAATTATAACAAATATAATGAATAATAATTAAATTCAATTTTTTTTATATAAATAATTATACATGTAAAATCAAACGATATTACCCTTTTTCACTGAAAAACAAAGCTTTTTAACAGAATATAATAGTATCTTAAACGGAGTGCATCTATTTGGCATCTTGATTTTAAGAGGTTAGTTGCTTTTATAAAAAAGAAAACTTATTTCAGTGAAAAAGGTGTAATTAAAAATGTTTTTATATTATATATTTGCATCAATATCACTAACATTTTCATCTTCACTATCAATAATTTTATATTTATTTATTTCATTATTATTCAATTCATTAAATCTTGATATGTCAGATTCGTTATAAACCAAACATTTTATTTTTTCTTTTTTATATGCTTTATAACTTGGGTATGTTTTATTTTCATTCTCATCATGAAAAGTTTTTGTTGTATTATTTAATGATTCTATAAAATCTTCTAAATTTTTAACTTGATATTCTTTAAGTTTTCCTCTTTGTTTTTCTAAAGATAAGTTAATTTCAATCATATGCATATCAATTAAATCTGTTAATACTTCTGTTTTTGTAATAGCAATCATTTTATTTCCATCAAAAATATAAGCTAATTTATCTCTCATATTAGTGATAAAAATATTATTATATTCTGGATGATCTTTATTAAAATGTGTTTGTTTAATTGATTCTTCTAATGATTTATATTGACATCTAAGTATATCTCTAACTTGTTTATCATTATAAAGTTTATCATATGATAATTCTCCAAATTTAACAATATTATTTATAATTGTTCCATTATTTGTATTATTTATTTGTTTTATTTTTGTTTTATTTTTATTTATTAACTCTAAAATTGTATTTTCTAGTTTTTTATTTTTTTCTTCAAGTGCTAAAATTATGTTTATATTTTCATTATTACATTTTTTTTTATGAATTGATTTAGCCGGTCTATTATTAAAAACTTTTTTACAATACTCGCATGTTAATGATTTATTTTCTTTAACATTTTTAACATTTTCTTTAACATTTTTAACATTTTCTTTAACATTTTTAACATTTTCTTTAACATTTTTAACATTATTATTATGAAATTTATTGTTATGATTCCATAATGATTTATAACTAGAATACTGTTTAACACATATGTCACATCTATAACATCTACTTTTTTTAGATGGATTATCCATTATTATACATTTAGATATTTTATCCTTATATAGTTTATAAAAGTGGATAAATGGATATCCATTTTATATTTATGCGAGAGAGAGAGACCGGTTGTAAAAAAGGTAGAAATTTTTTTTATTATTATAAATATTTATATCTAAAATATTTATTTTAATAGTATATTTTTAATGGTCAATCACTTGCATCATCTTCACTATCAATAATTTTATATTTATTTATTTCATTATTATTCAAT
>JACCDI010254649.1_pt1 | contig 10865 bp, 8 predicted proteins | sample 7442791 | NCBI WGS metagenome assembly JACCDI01 (sample SAMN15323434, study PRJNA562643) | freshwater metagenome | isolation source: river surface water | place: USA:Blue River Watershed | collected 2017-08-15
TGCAAACTTTACAGGTCTCACCAGTGATGATGAGGATCTCTGGTTGAACATTATCACAGCCATAGATGACAAACAAAAGGAAGATGTCACTTAAAACATGCAATGACAAACTCCCATCTGGATGATGGGGACTCCATGCTCTCTTTCAATTCAGGCCTTAGGTGGAATACATCACCAGTCCCCCCACAAACCAAGATCACCCATTCTTATCATCAAATGGCATGTTTCAGTATACCATTTGACTCCTATGATGAAATGACCAGATCCATCTGCCCCCCCCCCTGCCCAACATGTCCTGTAACTAACAGTGTCATCAAAATCTTAATTGACATGGTTGTCAAGAAACGGGACTAAACTTTGAGGAACATAAGATGACCTGCAAATATCAGCAACCCCTCCAAGGTTCACCTGGTGCAGGGACAATTTCATACCAAAACCATCAGATGTCTGTCAAAGGCAGAGAAAAATAGGTTTCAAGATCAATGTCCTCACCTTTATACCTGTGTCATCATCCTCCATCACTGCCTCAACTACATTGCTCATTGATGATACAGAGCTCTTACTGGATTCATTATCAGATAATCTTACCTAGGTCATTACAAATATCTCAATCAATACTGACTTTAATCCCTCCACTAGAGTTGTCATTTGCGCATCTCATCATTGTCTGTTGTTTCTTCGCATCAGTCCTGGATGATACTGACCAGGCCACCCTGCCCCTTGCTCTTCTAAGCAGTAGAAGCTCTCAGCAATGTTACTTACAAACGGGCCCTGGACAAAGTCTTTTTGGAAGTGCAGAAGAAAGCCCTCAGAAATGAGACCCTGAGGATTTCCCAGTGTGAAAGTTGGACCTCAATCCCATCCTAAAAATTCCCTCAGTTTCTGGCCTCCAACACAGCCCTTCTTCAAAGCATGATGAAGTGCAGGTCAGACAAAGAACTATTCTAGGTCTAAGTGAAGAAGGTGAAGGATTTCTCCCAGGCACACCCCAATTCTCTTGCCATGGATGGGACACAACCCTAACCACACACAAAATCATCCCTCCTACCAACTCTGACATGGTCACTGTGTTCACAGGAAATAAGACAGATGATGCTACCAAATTCTGTCATCATGAAGAAGCATGCAAGGGTGACCTCATCTACTCAGCCTCTAGGATGATGCCCATACCCACAAACCAGAATAGTTCTGTGGTGAATCCTCACAGAAGGGTATTCCATGCAAATTGAAGCCATGTCCCTACTCCCACACAAGTACTAATAACATGGACCCTACTGACTGCAATATTTGGATCAAAGATGTCTTTAGCCTCAGGGATCTTTCATTCAACTTCAAAACAATTATCCCTGATGCCATTGTGGACAACTCTGTCAGAGAGGAACCCTGTGAGAAATGATCTAAAACTAAATGCTACATATCTTATAATTATTTATGCACTTAGAACAAATTCTTGCACAAAAACTGCCTATTTACTCTAGCCCATAGCATCCAAGTCTCCAACACATGTCCTGCAACTCCTTGGATTCACACCAATGTGATTACCAATTGCAAAATATCAATTCCCACAGCCTCAGCACACACTGAGAAACTGGTTGCAGCAGACTACATTCCCTTCTCCAGTCCTCTTGTCCATCCCTGCCATATGCAACAAGCATGTTTGCTTTCTCACATCCAACAAATAATCACCAGATGGCTACTTCATTCCCATAACTGGCCTCCCATCTATCACAACATGCCACTCCCACCTCAGTCCAAATCCCAACCATCAAAGGTGAGTCTCTCTCCTCATTATAGTGATGGCTTTGTACGACACTGATTCCCCCTGGACAACCACCATCCCTTCCATGGCCTTTCTACATCAGTCAGGTTTCAGACACCCCAACACTAACCACTCATTTTCCCAGGAGGCTGCATTTGATACTGTCTCCTTCCATTTACTTGATTTGGGATACCTTTGTCCTCCAACATCAACACAGATGAACTCCTCATGTCACACTATCTTCTCTAAGAGCTGCACCTATATGACTCATACACTTTTCTATGGATACAATGATCTAAGCCAAATCGGGACATCTAATAAAAGATCAATCATGAGAAGTCAAAATCATTTATGGCCTGCCTCATTGACTTTTGCATGGATTTCGGCCTTTTAATGCATTACCTATGTGGCAATTACACTACCATGCATTGCAACATGGAAGATATTATCAAATAGATTTCACTATGAGAACAAAGACCTCACCCTGCATTTCTGCAGAGTTGTGGGAGTCCACAGAGCAGCTAACCATGGCCCTCTTTGACAAGGATAGAAGCACATGTGCCACCTTAGCAAAATGCAATGGGATGATAGCTCATGCAGCGTCAAATGTGTAGATTCACAATGGTGACAAAGGATCCATGTCATCAGGGAGTCTTCCTGCCCAATTGGTTGATTAATTTATTGAACCTTGACAGACAATAGCATAATGCCTCCAACTACATCGCAATCACCTCTTCATCACCAACAAACAGATTTGTGAATTAGAAAAGCTGAAGAAGACCAGAAATGCCAACATTTATCACAAAACATAGGCTATGGGGCACACAGCTATGGCCATGCACAGCCTCTACTGCCTGCACTTCATGTTGAGATCTCTTGAGGTGGAATTTTCACTCATCAAAACCATCCTTGAAAATGATATGATTTTGAGGTGTTGCCTCATTGCATACCTCATCCCATGGAACCCATCTGCAATTTCATTCTCAGACTCATGCTCAAATCCAGGGGGGTACTTAGAGGCTCAACACTTCTGGGAGCATTTCCAATATATGCCAAAATACAGGCCAGAGCAGCAAACTCAAGATCCAACAACATAATCAGCATCAATGCCCTTGAGTACAAAGCTCTAACCCTCAACTACATTGCTGCAATGGCAGCCCTTAAGTAATCACATAAAGACAATTCCAACCCTCCTACTCTTCATGGGCAACTTTGATCTAAAGCATGGCTTGTGAAAAGAGCCAAGACCTAGCCAGGGGGGAAGGCCCTTGGCCACTTCCAATGCTGCAGCATGATCAAGAACACTGTTGGAATCAATGCCATCCATGTTTTCACCACCAATCATGTCATTACCAATCAAATCTCATGTTTCCCTAACCACAAAAATCCCATTCACCATTTCTTATAGGACTTTCTACAGCTATACCAATGGAAGCACTTCCACCCCAATGCAGGGCCAGTCTCCTTCATCTTAGATGCACTACTGAAAGCAAGCTGTCAGATCCAAAAGAACCAGTCCTGTGGAAACTAACCTTGTCCAATAGGAACATGTTTTCCAATTCTGTCACTGGAACCACCTAGATGATCCATGCTCCCAAATCCAGTCCATTACAAAATCATCTCCTCGCCTTCTACTCTGTGTCCCTCATCCAGGGGCATACCTTAGCCAACACTACTATGTGATCTACTACAGTTCAAAATTATTTCACCATAGTTTGCAGCCTCTTCACTGACAAGGTAATACCTTCTCCTTGCTCATTTAAGATGGAATTCATCTCCAACAACATGTTCATGATCTACAACTACAAGGTGATCCCTTGATGACACAACATGATCACATCAGACAACCTGTGAATGTCAGAGAATGTTGATTCTCTCCCATTTGACCATCCCACTGCAGTCATATTAGATTTGATCTTCATTGGTTATTACACAGGCTTCCAAGCCTCAGAATGAAGTCATATGCGGGCGTCCCAGCTGCCCAAGGCATTGATCATGTGGGATTTTGAGTTCTTCCACCAGGGAAAGATACCTGTCATGAGCATCACTTGATGCTCCCCCATCAGGTGACTCAAGTTGCATCTGCTGGGTAAACAAAAGGGAGAGAAAATCCCATTCTACCATGACATTGGCAACACAAATGTATGACCTCCTTCCACCACCATTCGCAATAATCAAAAGCTGTAACACCCCATGAGAATCTGCTGAAAACCCTACTTTCCCTTTCAACTAAATCACCTTAACCACAACCACTGATTTCCTTTGGCCTTCTGCAAACTTGGCACATAACATCAAAGCTCGGTACTCTGGCATCTTAGCATGGTCTACTCACTCCATTTGGGTTACTGTTGCCAGCCTCCTTCATAATTCAAACTTCTCCAACTCCTTCATTCAGAACCAGCTACATTTGCAAAAATCCTCCTTCCCCGTGTACCTGCAGAATACATTCCTACACCTCAGCCCAAGCCATCAACCTCCAGAGTCTAATGCCTTCACAACTGGGATCCAATCACCTGCCAGAACCATATGTTGCAATGGGGATGCTGGCCCTTTGATTACATCCTAGTTGAAGTTCCGTTTCTTGGCTCATTCCTTGTCATGACCATACTCCATTGCAATGACACATACACTCCTCAAGTCCCTAAACACTGATCCTCTACTTCACATATGGTGAACACTTCTCTCCCAAACATCAGGAGTACTTAGTTTTTTGGAGAGTTCATAAGGGAGAATTTGGTGTTGAGGATATTAAATGTTGAGCTTCAAATCTCTTCAAGAATTTCATGATGTTTGTTTTGGAACATGAAAACGTCCCTGTTGAAAGACAAGTGAAGAAATTTCACTGCCTCCACCTTTTGTAAGGGAAAGCAGTAATTGCAAAGAATATTTTAAATTCCATCCAATTATGCTACCAACAGGTCACAAATAAAATGGGTAAGTAATAATATTCCATTGAAAAGAAAGAAAATACCAACAATGCTGAATCTCTACAGCATAAGGGAACAAGATGAATGTGATGGCTACTACTGTTACAAGTGCAGGAGGTGGGAATGGCAAACATGCTACTGTTTCAGCGTGCAGTCATTCATTTTCTCACTTTTCACAAGGCTTGCTGTGGTGTTTACACAAGGATGATTAAATGTAATTTTGCTGAAGTGCCACTGGTTGATACATTTTCCACTTTGTTTGTTTACTTTGAGGACTTGAAAGCATACACTGACCCACTTGCAATAAAACTTGTTCTTCCCAATATTGCACAGATTTGAGGGGTGAAGCAGAACTGTATGACTCTTACCTCAGCACACCAGACTAGGTATCTACCAATACTAGTGTTTCACCAAGGCCCAAATAGTTCCATACAAGAAGAAGTTGAAAATAATGATTCTGGTGAGGATATACTTCAGCAATTGACCACTTCCAAAGACAAGGTTATTGCTGATGCACATTGCCATGTTGCTCAGCATCATGATGCCCAATAAGATAGTGTCAACCAAATGACATATTAAAATCTTACTATAGCCAACAAGCTGCTCAATGAGTCAACAAAAGTGATAATAATATATTTGGGACAAATATGCTCAAGGTATTTAGACAATGTCAGGGATTTCATTGATGTTTTTGTATGTGGTGAAGCAGAGAGGGGAACAAGATCCAGCAATGTTGTCTCTTCCTAGGTTTGTGTACATCAATTATCTTTTACTTTTGTTTCATCATATATTCTAGCATTTTTTGTTCTATCATTTACAGTGGTCATTTTGTTTAAGTCTGCCATTGCTGTGAAGGTCAGAAAAGAACAGGAAAATAATCAAGTTTATGATGTGGATTGCTGAACATGTTTTTATGAACTCAGCCTTACAAGTTTTCTTGATCAAAGGGCATGCCAAGAATATCAGCAATAGGCATTGAAACTTTATCAAGACTACATACCACATGAATGACATCTACAACAAAGAGCAAATGGATGTTGTCCTCTCCCAGAGTGATTTTGTCTTGGTTTTTGTTGAATGGCACAAGGATGAGCCTTCCAAAGCTGTTTGAAATAAATGAGTGTACATCAAAAGTTAAAGGAGTGTAATTGGATTAGTACTGATGGCTTAGAGTTTGTAACAAAATGAATGATTGTGACAATGACCTAATGATATTAATTTTTATGTCAATGAAAAAACAATTAATTGCTTGTAATTTTGGGCTTGAATATTTTGACTTTTTTGACATCTTGCAAAATCAGAATTTTATTGGCAAAAAAGTTTTTCTTTTTTCTGAGGCATTCAAAACTACCAGAGAGGTGTTTTTGAGTAAATGTGGGTGGCCAACGTCTCATTTAAATAATTTGGTGGTGCCCTAATGCAATAAATTTGGAAATTATGGCTTTCAATTTATGACATCAACTTCAATACATAATAGATCATGTTCATATGAGTTTTAATGTTGTGTTACAAATGAGTAAGCTGTAGTGAAGTTACCCTTCCATCCATTTTTTCTTCTATGATGTAGGACTATATTGTTGATAATTGCTCAGCTACAATCTAAAACCAAATGATTTGTGCTTGAATTATAGCACCATCCACTAACGTTATATTAGATCAAGCCAGAACTTTGCAGACAATTATGTTTTTAATGACTCAAATGGCTTTGACAGTCATCATAACTTTTGTCACACATTATATTTAGCAACATGACACCCTTACCATTTTCCCTCTAAAACCTCTGACTGTGAATCCAAATGTTATCAATTTAACTCCTCCTCCACTCTGTACAGCTTAGTTGGAAATGTAGATTGTTCACATAATTGCCTTTAAATCATTATGAATTATTACATGTCACTGGGGTCCAGCACAGGCTACATGATACACCCATATTTGAGTGGTGTAACTGTTTATCATTTTATAATTATGAGAATGTGGGTGCAACACAACGCACATTTGAGGTAATGCAGCATGCATTGAATCACATATCAAGGTCATGAGGGATTGTTTCATATGGTGAACCTCACATCACTAAAATACAGAGAGACAGTAGGCACAGGAATCCACAAGGAAGGATTCCTGTGAATCCATAGTAAGCATAACTGGGCATAACAACAGGTAATGTCATAGTAGTTTTACTTCAGGAACTTTGAATTACAATGTTGTTTACGCATCATTATTATATTTTAAAATAAAAAATGCCAAAAAATATTAAATTTTTTTAATAATATGCATGTATACTCATATCTTCAAATGATGCATTTATACAACAACATCTTGAAATAAGTTTCACTTAGGACCTTTGTCCTGCCTCTTTTCCTCTACTGAGGAAGAAAAATTATTATCAACTATGACATATGCTATTGCTGATGTCCAGATCAGGTCCTTCCATGTGGTTAAATTTTACAAAACTATATTTGATATGCTTTAGGTTCATTAAATTAAATTATAATAAAAGAATTAACTCTTTTGCTAAAATATTAAATTTGAAATAAATTTGATAGTAGCAACACAGTCAACACTGCACCATTGCAAGTGCAACTATTATAACTGCTATCTCAGCACACCCAACAAGAAAAAATCAGCCAGCATTGTTGCTGTGGGTGGAAAGCACTCATGGGTGAATCAAGGACTGCCAGAATTGCAGAATGCTTAGTTGTTTAAGAAATACCCGCCACCATGGATTGCCAAGTTGGTTGTACTCAACCTTTGATAAAGTGGTTTATTGCACAAGTCCTTGCAAAATGATGACAGAAGAGAGATTGTTGTGGTAGGTACTTGTTTTTTTGTTGGAATTAGTAAATTTTAAAATATTCCAAAAAAACAAACACATATCATGGGCATTTGACACACTTCCATTACATGGCTGAAAAGTAATAAATGAAAAAGTCATCCAACATCACACTTTTATCTTACTTCTACAACAAACAAAGTTTGTTATGTGACAACAACATCATTGCATTGTCATTTTCAACCAAACCATATATATTATGTGCAAGAATGGCAAAAACTAAGACATATCATCAACAGAAAAATGAAATGCCAAGGAAGACACAATTTCAGATTTTATGAAGTCAACTCATAGACTGTTATATGTATTAGTGATGTTGAATTTGTTTCTTAATATGGTTAGAGAGATGTGCTATATAGGCACATACTGTGAATGAAACCTGGCTCAAAAATGGTCTTCTGAGCTATTTTCTTGAAAATAATGCAGAATTTTGGAAGAGATATTCAAACAATTTCAAAAATGTCATTTGGGAAATAGATCCAAGATCTGTACACTTAATTTGAGAAAAAATAGTTTTGCCTAACTATTTGAATATTTCAAAGTAGCTTTTAGATATCAACTCAATGACTAACAGTGACCTTAGCAATCAAGAATCATTGAAATCATGTGCAGGATGAAGCCTTGGCTAAAAGTTTGTCAGTCCTGTGGTTTTTTGCTACTATGATCACTACTAGAAATGTTAAAATATTTTCATTTCCTCATGATCAACTAACAATTATTGCAAGCATATCGACTTTCTCCAAATCCCAAATAATTCCTTAGTTGGAAATGGCAATGAAATGATGGTGTCATGTTGCAAAATGGTTTCATTGTAGACATCACAAAAATTGTGATGTCAGACAACATGCTTGATTTTGATGTGTTTCAGTCCCATGATGAAGTTAATTCTCATGCCCACAACACATGACTACCAATCTTGATTTTTTCATTTTTTATTGCAATTCAAACCAATGTCAAAACTGTAAATTGTTCTTTAAATAAGTTTAACTCAATTTACTGATTTCACTTTGAAAAATGTATTAGTAAATTTCTGACACCAAAGGTATGCAACACCAATATGTTGTTTTGCATTGTAAATTTGATGGGGTGCATCTTCTCCCTTGTGAGATAATTTTCATGTTTTTTCTCAACCAATTTAAATTCATATAAATGTTTGGGTGAACTGCACAACCCCTCCACTGTCACAATGAAATAAATTTGTTGGACATGGCTGATGATGCCAAACAACCCACACCCATTCCATCAGCATGCTTGGCCAATGTCAATTACCTTATAATGATGCTGCTAAAGTGAAAGTAGCATCACAATGTGAATCAACTGACATGCAGGATGGGTCATTGGGGAATAACTGTATCACCAAATCAAAATGCAAAAAATAAAAAAAACTTGTTCCAAAAATCTTGTTCAGCCTCTAATACCAACAATATCTAAATGCTATTCAATATTGCTCCTCCTTTTGATGGCAACTCTACAGCATCCAACACTGAAGATTCTCCAAACTTACCTTCAGTCCCAACAATAAATTCTTATTCATCTTCTTCATCTTAATCAATTGTCTCTGAAGTGCCTTTAGCTACCAGTGCACTGATCCCTCCCCTCAACAGAGTTTTGAGTGTGATGGATGAGTTGATGGTACTTTTGACCAATCAACACAATGCTGCAGCTTTGACACTTATGCTTCCTTGAAAGAATTAAGAGAAACCAACACTAATTACTTGTTTGTAGACTCCAATTAGGGTGGTTTGCAAGTGTCTATTGTGTTGGTGGAGAAGAGTGAAAAGATGGATGATGGATGTATTAAATCAAACAATGCATTACTGAAATTGGCAATTATAATTTTTTCACTGTGAGAACATACCAAATAGGACTGTTGATTGCTGATACATTGGATGATGTAATATTTGTTGGCTTACAGTTCACCCCTCCCAATAGGAAGAAGATTGGAGGTAGGATTTTAGCGTTTGCTAAATATTTTTGTAATGAACAATTATGAAACTTCACTTCAGGTCACTTTGAATCTTAATTTTTAAAGTAATACCAATATAATATGACTTAAATTATAGATCTAGCTTCAAAATTTTGATTAGGCTAGTTGAATAACAGTATCAACATTTGAAACATGTCATGTGTTAATATGATGGTAATGTGTGAAGCACATACCCTGTTGTTGTTTAAATCTGTGACTGCACTGATCAAATATCTGAGGGTAGAAAGCAGTTTACATTTACATTGTAGAAATGTTTCAGCAATAAGTGGATTATTTTGATACTGAAAGTCAAAAGAATGATATTTTTGACAGTGCATAACAGTTCAGAAAATAGGTGAAAGGTGAAACACTGTGCTGGACTTTCCCTAGAGTGTGTTGTTTCAATGGTGGTGAACATGTCCTATATCCTGTCCCACATTTCAGTAATCTTGCAAAAATTAAGTTAGTGCAGGTTCATTCATTTCTTGAATGACATATTTTATGTTTTCTTAAGCAACCATGCTTTTCACTCTCTTGCTTTGAAAGCATACATGTTTTAGAATATATTTTGATTTGGTGCTAACCATTGGATCCATGTATAATTTTTGACCCATGCATCTGCAACCAACAATGCTAAAATAAGTGGTCTCTTGAGAGGGGCAGGAAAAAGGCTTGCCATTTTTGCTCCATCAAAAGAAGAATCTGTTGACAACTCTTTACATCCCCTTTTTAAAATATCTTGTTCATAATTCAAAGACTGATCTGGCTGTAAAGATATTCGAACAGCAAATTTTTGGAGCAGAATTTGTTCTATGTTGAGAGCTAGGTTTTTTTAAGCTGAGGCCCCATATATATTGTGATACAAACAATTCTGCAATGGAAAAGATCTTTATCTTGGTACAGGACAAGCAACACTTCAATGAGATGTAAGAGTCTTGTATGTGATCACTCTGTGTTTGAATTTTTGATCAAGGTTTGTGTTACAAAAGTAGGCTTGCCCAAAAGTTATTGTGATTTTTAGCATGATAAATAATGATGCATTTTTTAATATGGCACAACAACATTATTGTTCAAAATGTCTTCAGTAAATCCCCTGTGACATAGGCTAACATGGATGTCTGCAACATGTCATGGTGCATGGTGCATAATGATATCCTGACAATGATGTGATGTACTTTTTCAATTTTTCAGAATAATCTGCATTACTAATTAACATAATTAGTGAATCTTCATTATTTCTGATAGAAACTGCAAATTTTGTAATGATGGTAGTGGATAACTTGTTAAAAATGCTAGAAGATTTCAGTGAATAAGCAAATAATGATGTATAATCACTTTTGAATGATTTGAAAATTGGAATTATGAGCTTAAGATTTGATGAAA
>JACCDI010904026.1_pt1 | contig 10864 bp, 13 predicted proteins | sample 7442791 | NCBI WGS metagenome assembly JACCDI01 (sample SAMN15323434, study PRJNA562643) | freshwater metagenome | isolation source: river surface water | place: USA:Blue River Watershed | collected 2017-08-15
ACTGAGCCAGCACGTATTTCTAGCAGGATGCAAGATAGTGATGATGGCATTTATTTGAAGAATCGGCTAAGAAGAAATAGCTTTGTTTGCGGGGATGCTCCTGCGGCGATTAAAACGCAAATGGCACGTGGTGCTTGAGGTGGGAGAAAATATTTGTTGTTAGTTGTTACCATAACTTGTAAATTGATGTAACGATATTTCATGAATTCGATTGACAATGCAGTCAATGGCATGCAAATTGTCGTAAATGAGAAGAATCTGTGTAGTTTTTGTCATAGGTTTTGCTGGATCGTTAGAAGATAGGTATTGTTTTATTTTGTCAACTCGCATTAGGCCAGGACTATGATATATTCTATTCTGTCCTATTTTACATCAATATTCCAGAATATTCTTTAAAGCGGTTCATATTTCCTTTGCAGAGTTTGACAAATCGCGTCGTATTGCGAAGTATGGTTGGGATGTGATTGTGGCACTTGGGACTACAATAATTTGTTCCCGATCAATTCTTTATGGATACTGACAACATCAATTAGATATCGACCAAAAAGTAGCAAGCAGTTTTAATTGTCTAATTTTTGTGAAATTATATTCTCCTAATTTTATTTTGTGAAAAGTATCAACAAAATTCATAGAGTTTAGCAACTCTAAATATTTGTTTTGAATTTATATATTCTCTTGAAAATTGTTTTCTTTCATATTATATTTTTATTCTTCATTGGTTGCAGAATCCCATGAAAGGTCTTATTGAACTGATATGCCATGGAAAATCATATAAGGGACAACTCACATCAAAAAATATTTACAGCAACCAAAATGATTCTTGAATGCTTTAAAATACAATGAAAAGATGATTTTCAGATGTGACATTGATTAAAAAATGATAAATCAAATATGATTTGAAAAGGAAATCAATAAAATATTGTATTCAAAATTATGCAACAAGTTTTCATTAGTTTAATTTTTATAGAAAATTAAAAATGAGTCAAATTTGTTTGATCTTCACATTTTCAGTATGAAAATTACTGTAGAAATCATTATCTAGTTATTCTGTTCTATGCTCAAATTTCTCATATTTTTTAGATACATCTAACAAAAATAATATTCCCTCTCTTATCAAACTTGAGTTCTTTTGAGTTTCCTGCTTGAATCATAGCAAAATATGTGGTCCTGCCTGTAATTTTAATTTGAAATTTGATGAGGAAAGAAAAGGAATAAAACATCAATACAATAACAGTATTTCTTCTTCCATTTCTTGATAATCAAAACCTTGAATAAAGTAATTTCAGTGTGTCATGCCCTTAAAAAGAAATATTCAGAATAGCAAAAGTGTAGTTGTTGTTTAAATAACAACATGGTAATTGAGATGAGAGATGTCATTAATACGTATGACAAGACTGTAATGATTCAGGGGAGGTGATATCATGTTAGTGATGAAAAATTATATTTTTTAAGAAGACATGAAAAAAGTGGCAATGATTCAGTCAAATGTGCTTATTTGTCATCAAGCTTAACTTCCAAAAATATATGTTATATATTGTACCAAGCTCCGTGTACTCTCTCAATTAAGTGGAATAAAGACACATCTGGTCGTATTGGAAGGAAGATGCAAGCTATGCTGCTAGAAGTTAATAGCATGGTAATTTTTTGTTTGTACAGGCATTGGCAAAGAGGGTATTATTTTGCAGTGAGGAATTAACTTGTCAAGAGGGGTGTCAATACAACAAACAGTGTTGGAATTGGAAAAGGTAGTATGTTGCCAATGCCTCATGAGAAGACGTCAACACCAATGGCATTGTTGAGGAGGGATAGAGTGGCTTGGTTTTGATTCATTTTGAAGCTGTGTGGTTAGGTCGGTTTGGTGGTGAATGAGTTATGATGTGAGTATGAATTCAAGAATACTTTACTCAAGTGAGCACAGGAAGCAATTGATGTTTGAATAATGAGAGTGTATTCAGTATTGAATAATAATAAGAGCAAACTCCAACATGCTCATTGAAGTGTAATAAATGTGACTGAAAGGAGATCAAGTTAGCATGTGGTAAGCAGAAGTTCTGGTTAATATGACAGAATTTTATTTTTCCTGTGTATCTTCATAAATGAAATAAGTATGTTTAAAATGACTATATGTGTCTAAAATAGAAAAACAAATTAACACTACCATTTAATGCAAGAATAAATAATTGTATGAATATATATTTATTGTGATGGGAATCTCCCCTATTGTGAGATCCATTGTATTGCTTCCCCTCTGAAAGATGATATATTTTGCAAACCCTCCCTTTTTTGTAAGAAAAGTCATTAAATCTCAAACAAAATAACATGATGTCATGATACTATTGTTATCCTTGAACCCGATTCATCACAAGTTGTCTCTTCAAGAATGCATGGAATGGGCTACCATGTTGATCAGACTAAATCTGTCTATATCTATCTCTCTATCTCTATCTCTATCTATCTAACTATCTATCTTTCTATCTATCAATCTCTCTCTAGCTTTATCTATCTAGCTATCTCTCCATCTTTTTGTACCAAAGATTCTATTCTATAAAATGTAGATCAAAAATTTCATCATAGACTCTAGAATGTCCTGAAAATATAAACTTCAATATTAATTGTTTATTATGATTGATTATATTTCCACACAGCTTATATGAAATATAAAATGCCCTTTCACATTCACATTTGTCCAGCAAATAGGGAATAGATGAGTTTAAAATTGATCTATGTCAAAATAATTTATGAATTGATAAATACACCCACAGTCATGATGATAAAAGTGGGTAAGGCTAAGAAATATAATAAATCATCCAACAGTGCAGCCAAACTAAACAATTGAGAATGCACTAATTTTTTGCATGCCAGTGATGAGTATGAGAGATAGGCACAGTGATTTGGGGTAAATCATATCTTTTAAATAATCATCATTTGCATGAGTAATATTAGAATATATAAGTGGCAAAGGTATGTGTACCATATAGACAAACTGCTATGAATGGCCACACAATACCAGGAATCAGGATCATTGATATTGGGGAATTGGAGAAGAAGAAGTGCACTTGTCAACAACTTTTCTCATCTCATTGTTAATCATACAACATGAGCAGCATAAATAAGAATTATGAGTTTGAGGATGATTTTTCGATTGTTACTACCAGTGTAATGCAAAAAACATTGGCTGATCAATCTTCAACCAGCTCTAGTTTCAAGCATTTACTAGAAATAAACTTGAAAAAGTAAATTCCACATTCAGCCTAGGTGTTTCCAACTTTTTGAGCAATGATACCACATTAAAACCTCTATGACAACAATGAATCTATGAAATCACACCAATTTTGTGCAATATTATCAGTCAATGAATCATCCAATGAATAACTGTGCAGTCCTATCTAACCCCATGCTCAATGACAGCATCTCCCAATTTCCAAACATACAATCTCCAACTCCACCTCCTTTACCACTATCTCTACTCAAAAATTTCTTTCCTGAAGCATGTTTCAATGATCATAATATCATTATGGCATAACATAAACCTCAATGGCATCAAAACCAAGTAGGAAACAATTGTTGTGGAGGAAAAGATGTTTGATACAGACACAAAAATGGGAGTGTCAAGGAACCCCACAAATTGAGGTTCTTGGGCCTATGTTGATGCCAAAACATTTTTTGATTGGTGTTGTATTTATTTTATTAGTTTAGAAAGTATGACATGAAATCATGTTATGAGTGTTCTTTATGTCATAGTCATTATTTTAACACTTAAAGGTTGGGTGTCTTTTACTTATTGGATAAGTCCTTATAACAACCCCACACAATACACCAGGAAACAATAGATTTCAAATATTTATGATAATTTTGGATTTTTTATCATTTTTAAGATTTGGGAATGAAAGGTGCTCTTTGTTGACAATAAAGTCAACCTGTCCTTAAAATTTTTTATAATACACTGATATTATGAAGAGCATTTGATTCATTTCCTTTCAGAAACATTTTCAATGAAGGTATTAGAGTATATTTGGGTATTGTTTGCCTTAGTGGTTCAATGGAAATATTGTATTTTTTATTTACATTTGAACACATGATTATAATGACAACCATGATATTGTGACCCTTTATTTTGAACAGATAATCTCACCTCAATTTTACATGTTTGGAATTGTGGACAACTACATCCTGTAATCAGTAATCATTAGAGTATCTTTGTGAACACAACACATCCAATCTGATAGCAAAAAAGTTTGGAAGTGCATCAGAAAGGAAAATGAATCAATATCCCAAATCATTCGAAATTACATGATTCTTTAAATTCCAAAGCAACTTTGAAGATGCAAACTGATCATAGTCTTGAAACATTTAAAATTACTAGTTTCTTCAAATTCCAAAGCAGCTTTGAGCAATACAATTCATGCTTTAAAAAGTTTAAATTTATTTGTTTATCATTTAATATGTCCTTAGATATGATCTTCTGCAATGTTTGTGCCAAAATATCAGCTTCTCCAATATGATTAACACTATTTATTGGGATTTTTGCAATTTGATATGTTATTTCCCTGATTTTTATCACAGTCTACAATTCACCTCAACTAATATAATTTTCATCAACAACTTAGACAAACTTATTTCAATCAATAAATGTATTTGAACTATTGAACATGATAGAAAAGTAATAGGTAGATATCCCTTTATAACCTTTCCAGTTTTTACTATTGGATAACAGATAACACAAAAGTCCTTGCTTTTTGTATGAATACTAAATCAAGGCTCATGGCATACCATCCAAAATACCAATAATAATTCATGAAAACTGAGATTTGAGATTGTAGTGTTTGATTTGATACCAGTGCTCTGGGTATAGTTTAATTGGATAGAAGTTGACTCCTGGTGATGTTCAGTGTCAAGTGGGTGGGGTCATCATGAATCAGATTTAGAGAAAATAGTAACATACTGGATTCCAAGTGACTTCTTAACTAGGATTTTCTGTTGAAATAGAGGCACGCAATGAGCATTAATTTGTAGCATTTTTGCAACTTAACCAAGAAGATTATATGGTTGATATGTGTAAGTAAAACAAAGAAGGATTAACATTTTTTATTTTAGTTTTACTATTTTTCGCTTGTTGTATATTGCAATTAAAAGCGTCTAGAGCAAGTCTCAAAATACCAAATGGTCCATGTCTTGCTTGAGTCTTTTCAAAATGAGTATCTCAGAAATCATTCCAGACAGATGGCTCAATTGATTATTAAAATCTATATCTCAGCTGATTGGAAGAAAAGTGGTTACGTTCCAGACATAATTCCACACAAATTTCCATTTTTCAAGCAAAATTCAAGCTTTTTCCCCAAGCCAAACCTAAACGTTTTATTTCACCTTTCCAATTCAATTTCAGTCTTTGATCCAGACTTTTTTATGTCTCAAAACAGTCTCAGACAAATGTCCTAAGTCTGGAATAAGTCTTGAAATTGGACTGTCTGATTGCATATCTTTCTATCAATATTGCAAATTCATGCTCCATTGAAAATACAATGCTATGAGTTCTACATGCTCCTCTCTTGATTTGCATCAAGGTTCTCACAAACTATTTATTGCACAGTTCATTCAACTTTAAACCTGTTAAATAGAATTTTCAGTACATTTATACTGGCCCAAATGTCTAGGTTGGTTGGTATGACTCTTCCCCATTGCAATTGTCACTTTCTCTGCTTCATCAAAATAGATTAATGATATAAACTTTCCCAAAAAATACCATCAATGGAATAATAGACCTCACTTCTCCAAAACCAAAACAAACTTCTCCAACAACATTTCCTTTTTGAACAATTGAGTATATTTCTTCACAATCAATCCATCTGCCTAGACTTGTTGACAGGACTCTTTCATCATCTCAGTTGTCGCTTCATCTGTTCTGTCAATAAAGAGCAATGTTAGAATCTTCCTCAGAAAAAATTAATGATAGACCTCACTTCTCCAAATCCAAAACAAACTTCTCTGACAAAATTTCATTTTTGCACAATTCATTAGATTTCTTTTCACTCAATCCATCCACCATTGGGAATTTTTTTTTCACTTACAATTGTGGCAAGCTTCTGGAACAAAAAAATGACAAAATTTCTTCCATGGTTACTGTCTTTGTCAATTATTTATTTTTTGCCATGCCAGAAAATTGAATTTAGCTGGTTGTTCTCACTTCCTTTAGTTCACAAAAATGATTGTCAATAAGTTGAGCAGAAGAACAAAATTTAATACCTTGATATAAGATTAAAAAACATCAAAATTTTTAACTATTTGAATGTTGCTATCTCATATAGATCCTCCATATGGTATTTTCATCAAACAATATTAAGACAGCTGTAATGATGGATTCTGAAACACCTATGTCAACAGTAAATAATCAAATTCTATGCCCTTGTTGCCACAATATATCTCAATATAGGGTTCAAAACAATACTTCTCACCATCAAATTAAGTACAATCATGCTCCAGTCATTTCCTTGCATCTACAGATTTGATTGTAGTAACTGTATTGTCAACAAAAAAAGACCGTGGTCTTATATGAAGAGACACTGTGCAAGGAAGGAAATTTGCTTTGAGGTCTACGTGGATCATTCTATCAAAGTTTTTCCCAGGATTTTTATTCATTTGGTTTGATTCCTATCAGTGGAACAATTCTAATAGTCCATTCAAGATTGCCTCCTGGACATGATCAAAAATTGGCAAAAAGGACTGATCTATGTGATTTCTCAAATTTTCAAGACTTTTTTAAACCGCATTAAATTGATCAAAATTCATCAATTCATTTTCCTACTAACATTAAGGAGGTGGATGTTTTGTTGCTAAGTGGATCTCATTTGATGCATGTTATCTTCTCCATGGAAGATGTCTACATCATCAACAAGCATGCATGCATATCTCTGGTCAAAAACTGGATCATGTAATGGCACATGGAATAGATTTTTTATTCTTGTTGTATGGAGAGGGAAATCAAGGAACTAGAGATATTAATGATCCAACTGCTATAGAATTAGAGCAAAGAGTGAAGGAATATGTGACAAAAAATGGCAGAGAAGTTTAAAGTATAGAAATTTGGTGGATCATACTTTGATAAGACTAATTTTTTGTTTATTGGAGTAAACAAAAAGACAATGATATGCAGTTTCTTACTGCAACAATTTGTCAAAAACCTGGAGTCATTCCTACACATCCAAACTATACTTACTGCTTGGCAATGGGACCATCCAAAAAGGATCATGCAGAAGTCATCAATCACAACATCAAACAGATGAAGAAGATTAGGTTGGGCCAGAAAAGATATTGCGGTAGAAAAAAGAAAATTCTCAACACTGCTTTTGACATGCTGACTCATATTGCATATTGCTGACAAATCAAAAAGGAAGGAATTGTGCATACACTCAAGGAAGGTAAATATGGATTGAGCTGGGGATATTCCTCTGAGATTAAAAAATAAATCCTACCCCCATGTTAAAAATGTCATAGGCACATGTTGAATCAATTGAATGCAGAAAGTATATCAATATTATCATGTGGAAATTGCTGCAATTGGGATGTCTCTGCAGTGAACAATTGTGCAACTAAAAGAGACATACCACCTAGGAACTACCTGGTTTAGGAAGAGATTGTCCAGAAAACATGATTCTTCCTACAATTCAAACCAATGATTGGTTAATGGCATGTGTTAAGTTTGCTTATACAAATAAAAGGAAGGAAAATGGAGCAAGGCAGAATGCAGGGAATGTCTATTGACAATTGAAATTGCAGAGAGTAAGTTTCAGAAAATAATGAATCAAAATTAGAATGGAAAATTGAATTGGAAATGCAGATTTCAACATGAGTGATTTGTACAAATACCTATGGGAAAAACTATCACCCAAACGACTTTATCAATCCACTGATGAACCAACAGGGGCATGGAGTGGTGTCAGATGTTCTTGCAGAACTACACAAATTCTTGACATCAAAAAACAAATCAACAGTATTTTAAAAAGCGCAAACAAATTCATTTTGGATATAATATCCTTTCAATTCAATTGATGCAAGCTGAAAGTATATCCAAAAAGACAATGGGTCATTAAAAATACATTTGGATTTTAAGGATGTTCCAGTAGTTTTTTCTGTTTTATCTCATCCAGAGAGACATTTCCATTCAGGATGCTTTTTCATTTCTGCAAAAAATCTTCACTTGTTAAGTGACATGATGACTAAATTTCTTGGAGCAGAAACAATCCCCAAAAATCAAATTGGTCTTTCAATCAATATTATTCTCACCTCTCATAATTTTTTGATAAATATTCTCCAGATAATTTCAAATCTGATTTTTGGATAAAAGGCAATTTTGAATCATTGATGACCCTTCCTTCTCTGACTTCAACATTTGGACCATTGAGATTGAATGAGGATGGAAATAATGAGCATTTTGTTCATATTGTGAAAGATGTTGTCAAAATCTGAGAAATATCAACTCATTTATGAAATCAAAAATGACAGTGATGCACAAATTAAACATGATCAGGTACTATCAAAATATTTAAAAAAACTGAAAAGAGGATTTACAAATATTGATATTAATCCTCTTTTCAAATCAAGCTGAAGTAATTCAATGTTTGGAAACAAACAAATATTTTCAGGATTCATGGTTCATGAATATGAAGATCAAATTAATACAGTATATGGTGATGGAGAGAAATCAGTTTCAAGCTGCATTACAGTTAATTTTGAAGACAATACAAATTGGAGAATGGTATCAATAGAGTACCCAAAGTCATGTTGTTCAATCCATATCCTGAATTTTTCTCCTTTAATCTAGGATACCAAGCATTCTATATTGATTACAATGTAAAATTGAATACATAGTTTGAAAGTTCAGAGTTTTGTAGAGATGTATATTAGATATAATTGAAAATTTTTATTCATAACACCCATCTCCTTTAACCATCATCTTTGCTGCTACTGTCATCAACCCCCAATGGAAACACTCTCATTCTATCAGGGTGTTCAAAATGCTCCCCTAGGAATGATTTCTCATCATTTATTTTTTGTGATAAATCTTTTGCATTTTGTTGTGATAATTCTTCAGGTGCTGTTTTGTCTGGATGTTCCCTCATGATTTTTAAATAATAGGACCTCTTGAGTTCCCTTGAGTCAATTTATTGTTAGGGTTTTGAAAGCTTCATTCACAAATTGATGATTGTTGGTGTATTCATTTTGATTGGAATCTTCACCATCACTATCATCTCCTTCTGCAGAACCTGGCCTCTACCCATCTTCATGCTCACTCCCTGATCCCCATCCATCATCTCCATCACTTATTTGTGCATTCATTCCAGATGAAAAATAATTCTTGTCATGTTTGATGTGTGTTTCATGTTCATCAATGGAAAAATTGTTGTCTTCTTCATTTCAAAACAATGAACAAAGATCTGATTAACATATTCTGTTCCATTTCGAACATCACAATTACCTTCCCTTTCCACACTTGTATTGACTTCTCTGCTAGGCACCATTTTGTCATTGTAACAGATCCTTGATATGCAAAATCAGAATTGTCAATGTCACCATCTTGTTCACCCATTTCATATTCTATATCTACAGATTTACAAGATGCATCTATGCCTGTTTCTTTTTCATCTCCATTTTTCATTTTTCACAGCAGATTTTTGAAATTATCATTTACCAAGCTCTTGTTTCTGTCCCTGCTTCTGACACTGTTGACATCCCAGCTACTGCTCCCATTTATGTTGGTCCTGTATATTCTGCTCCTGCTCTCATTGGTGGTTGTAAACCAACATCACCTTCTCCTCCTCTTGCTCCATCTGAAGATCTTGACAAACTAGCGCTCCAATTTCTGCATCTCTTTCCCCAGTCCCATCTTCTGTCAGTGTTTCCTGTCATGCTGCTGTCTGAGTTGCTTCATTTACTGTTGCTTCTGCTATTTGCAATTGTGCACTAACATCACCTTCTCTACCTGTTACTCCATCTGTAGATCCTGGGAAACTAACATCTCTGTTTTCTTCATCTCTTTCCCCTGTCCCATCTTGTGCCAGTGTTTTCTGCCCTGCTACTGTCCCATGTTTTGCAGTTGCTGCCACTTTTGCTCCTGCTCCTGCTCCTGCTCCTATTGACAATTCTAAAACAACATCACCCACTCCTCCTGTTGGTCCACCTGCAGATCTTTCACCACTATCTTCTCCATTTTCTGCATCTCTTTCACACGTTCCATCTTCTGCCAGTGTTTCCTGCCATGATGCTGTCCTAGCTGCTATAGTTGAAGCTGCTTTTATTCATTCTCCTATTGGCAGTTGTGCACCATTACCATCTGCTCCTCCTGTTTCTCTAACTACAGATTCTACAGCACTAACTTTTCCATTTTCTGCATCTCTTTCCCTGCTTTTAAATCCCACATTTCCACTTTCTAAAAAAATCCACTTCTGGTCCCACCTAATTGTATTCCTCTCCACTGATGTGATTCTTGTTGTATCACCCCAGTCAATGGTCCAGAATTCCCCCAAACAAAAATATGGACACCTTCTATGTTCCTACATACAACTTCCTCTTCAATCAAAACGATGCTGTGGGTGTGCAATGAGAGAAGGTTGCAGAAAAAAAACAGCGTGACCAATAATCTATGATGGGGTAACAAACTCTGAGTAAAGTCAATACAAAAATCTGAAAAATTTACAATTGATCTTTTCTTAATTGCTCCAGAATAATAAACTGTTAGCAACATGTCATTAGAACAGAAACTCCCCAGTGATTCACAAATTTAAGGCAATTCTTTGCATTAATCTCCAAATCTCCTTGAATATCTTTAACTTCAGAAATGGTTTCAAGGTCTGACACCATATTACTCTTCACT
>JACCDI010928390.1_pt1 | contig 10862 bp, 4 predicted proteins | sample 7442791 | NCBI WGS metagenome assembly JACCDI01 (sample SAMN15323434, study PRJNA562643) | freshwater metagenome | isolation source: river surface water | place: USA:Blue River Watershed | collected 2017-08-15
AATGGGTCGTCGTCCCCTCTTGACGTTCGAGGAAGACCCGTACAATTTGCAGTTGAAGGAGTATCAATGGCGTGCGACCACGACGGATCCGTCGCCCAATCGACGGAGGAAGGCATGGGAATCGACGCAACAGACCATGGCGGAGGCGTCTCGTCGACTGGAGCGATTGAGGTTTTATGGAAGGTTGGGATTGCTGGCGATTTCGTGGTGGGCGCAATATCGTCGGAATTGTGCACACTCGACATGTCAGGAGGACGAGGAAGACGACGAAATGTCTCATAGTCGTCGCTTTGGTCAAAAGAAACAAAAGAGTGTGTCTGTACCATCAGTATTGCGGGGCGGCGGAGAATTGGATCCCTACGAGAGGTTAGTGCCGTTAGAAGAGGCAGAAGACGAGGCAAAAATAGTGCAATATGTCGGACGGAGGACTGGTCGGCGTTCTGTATCGAGATCAACGGGTCTGTCCAAATCGAGCAAATCGAGCCGCGGTGTCCAAACGAGTCCAGTCGGCGCCAACCTCGTCCGATGGCTCTCTCGCGTGGCTTCTTTCGATTGCAACCATATTCTCTACGCCTACGCACTCGGCGAGTTCCTACACATTTTGCGACCGTATTACTGGAGCAATGCCGAATGCACCGAGTGGCGTGGAAGATCGTCGGCTTCTCGCACCACGATCCCTCATGGAAACCGAAGCAAACGGCGTATGACATCCTACTCTTTCACCCTTTGGAAAGCGTGGTGGATATCATTGCTCATGGACTTGCTTTCGGACAAATTGCTGAGAGTCTCGACCGTCAATGGCAACGAAAATACGCAATCGTCAAACAGAAATACACGCAGAGGATCCCTCCTTTCTCGTGGCAGTGGAAGGCATTCCATACCCGATTCGTCGTCCTCCTCTTCTCCATCGGCGGAACAAGCCAAGTTGGAGGAATTGGATGGGAGACAAAGTCGCCACGTATTACATCTCCTTCGTTCTCCAATGTACGATTGTGTTACTCGACCATTGGTCATGTTTGCCGGGAGAGTGTTGGCGATGTTCCCGACATTTGGTTTGGGTCGTTGGGCTGCGGGGTATGCGCTCGATATGATGAACTACTGGAATGAGCACCGCTTCATGCTTGAATCGTAGTTTTGCGCTGGTTTGGGCGGAGGAAGTGGGGTAGGATTTTACATCTATCGTGGATGAATTGCGGAATTTTTCTTTGAAAAGCACTTCGCATTGACCTCTTGAGCAATACCAGCATTGCGAAATGTAATGTAGCGAAGTTATTTCTTCTAGAAAAGCAACTTGATTGAGATTTCGATGTACTGCGGCGGTAATATGAAGCGACGGGCGGTGAATCAATACGCTTTGAACTATCCTTGAGTCACTCTGAATGTTTTTGCCTTAGCTTAACGGTATTGTTGCCTTCTAGATTAAATTAGGGTAGACGACTCGCGGCAGTAGTGACCATGGCCCAGGTATTCACCACAAGAGTGATCTACCCATATTCACTAAGTGAATATTATGAGCTATCTTAGATCTTGTCCATCACAGATCTTTCTTGATATCTTGGCTGGCTTGTACTTGTATCCTACTCAGAGTTCTTATCCTGATGTTTTCACTCGATTCATGACATATCCTTTCCTTGCCAATCCATCTGTCCATTGTCCATTCCTCCTTTGTCCATCTCATCTGGGTTTTACTTCCTCTGTTATGTTGTATTTGTTCTAGTCCCCTCAAGTATGTCAAAATCCAACTTGATCATTGCTATACTTGCTTACTTGGGTACTGCATACAGTTCAAATTATCTGTCCTATAGATTATGCCTAATGTTGTATACTAAATATTTCCTCTTCCCATCACATAGGACATTTGTCAACAAGTCTGCAGTGTTCTTATTGCTATCAATGTGAGCAGTCAAGGACTCTCTCATTACTAAAGATTTATGCACTGGAAGATAATTTACAATTTAATTCTTTTTCTACAGAACTGACTCTGCCTTAGAGAAATTGTTTAACACAGACATGCTATCCCTGTAGATATTTGAGGCATCATCTATAGGTATTCCCATCAGATGTAATTTGTACCATATTTCTAGTGAGTTTCTATGCCCATCTTTATGGCCACAAAATCTGCACCAAAGGTATGCATGTCAATAGTGGACTGCTCTTTAGAATATCAACTGATATGTGCAATATTAAGATATATATGAAATTGGTACAATGTATATACTTTATCCCCTGTATGTCAATATCAATGAAGATTTTGAGTTCTAGTGTTGTTCAGACTGTCTTGGTACAATTATGTAGGATAGGTTGTTCAACCTCACCATAACTAATTCCAGTCAAATACTGGAAACTGGGTACTATCTATTTCTGGACAAGTGGGGTAATACATAATATTGAGTTGTGGTATAACAATAAGTACTTCATCACTTGTAGAGCTATTTCAAGTGCCCTTGATGTGGAAATGCCATGAGCAAAGACATCATAGATGCTACAGTCAATATTTCAATCCTGTCTGGCTCTATCATTCACTTAAATATTGATAAGATATTGGTATGAAGCATGCTATGGTGGTGGTGGTAACTCAGGAGATAGATCTAGCTCTGGTCTGAAATTCATTGGGAAGGAATGAGGTGCCAAGCAAGTCATTTTATGGAACTTAGGAAAGTTTTCTTTTATGTACTTCTTACACTCTTATATATGTCTTCCTTCATATACTTTGGCAGACTCAGATCCCATATCTATACACTTTTCTCAGGCTTCATAAGCTTCAACAATGCTCCTGGGTATATGTCTGGTTTGCCTACATACTAACATATATGGGTAGTACTTCTTGGGACCATTTGCTATTTCCCCAGTGCAGACTTTCATCCCTATGTTTGGATTGACAATAATGGACACAAAATCAAGATGTCTCATAAAGTCAGCCAAAAGACTTCAAAATGTTCAAAGGCCATACAGGAATCTAAAGACTATTGCCTTTATTCATTTGTCTTGACCAAACTTTGGACCATAACTTTTCTCTGATGGGGCAGTAGTACAGGCATTCATGATTTTGGCATCCATTACTTTAAGAGAATCAAGTACTGTGACTGAAAATACATTGGGCACAAAGTATCTAGACTTGACACTACCATACATTATCATATTTGGTATGTCTGTCATGTGTCTCCTTGTGACCAACCTTGTCTTATGGTGAAAATCCTCCATTTTTGAGTCAAAAGTCATATGAAACTTAACAAATTGGTATCCATTTGGTTATTGAGAGCTGTTCTCAGCAATATCAAAAGCCACTCACACATACTTCATTTCTTTGACAACAACATCCACTCACATTGTATTGCCAATCGTTTTGACAAGTGCTATTGCCTTTTCCACAGTTTAGATAATAATTCACCATAAGACAGGGATGTAGTTGCAGAGGAGCATATCATAGACATACCTGCAGTGATGGCAGCATTCAGAAGTCATCTGAATGATTGTATGAATCATCTTGGAATACCTACCAAATCAGACAAACATTGGCCTATGGATGAGAATCTGTGCAAATGACACTGCAAATGAATCAGATAAATCTTAATTGTATGTACTAATATTGATTACAAACTATGTTTCAAGACAACCTGGAATCATTACTTAAGAAACTAGATAAATAATTCCTGCTAAACCATTCTCTATAAACAAAACAGGTGTTTATCAGCATATACAACTTGAGAATATGGTGTAAGGATGGGGCATAAGCCCTTCCAATGAAACTGTAAGAAACATATGGAAGAGATTTGAACCAAATTCTATAAACTGATACAACTAGTGCTGAACATAGTGATTGATTGAGCTACGAAGGATTGGTATATCCACTGGGGTATCCATATAACAATTATATATGGCAGTGTCACATCAAGGACACTTAGAGAGAGCATTACATGCCAAGTTCTACCTAGCAGTAAAACATAACTCAAGGCTATGTAGTATCAAACATATCTAAAAATAGATAGTGACTAGTGTTACACCCAGTTGTGCTTACATTGGATTCCCAGGAATCCATCCTTGTAGAATCGTTTGTCTCCTGTCTCTCTGTACTTTTATGATGTCAGTTTCACCACATGCACCTACCCTTCTCTTTGTCCTTGCTGGTATAATTCAACACATGTGTTGTTTAACATGCTGCTTAGTACTACACTTGCATATTCAAAATTCTAAAATAAATAGCATTTGACTTACTCAAGTATGGGTATACCAACAAGTTCCCATTGTGTGACTGGAAGTAATTTCCTGGTGAGATTGAAGACTCTATATAGTGCACCTGATGTTTGATCATTCCATGTTCATATATTGTGATCATGATGGTGATGAGTGTATGAATAGATCTTATACTTGATACTTTAACAAAGACTCCAACATTTGTGATTTGCCCTGTTGGTGCAGAAATTTTGATAACAACAACAGGCTTCAAAACCCTATGATACATAATATGATGTAAGTTACATATGATGGGGATACCTCAGATTGTGCCATGCATATCTACAGGGCTTGTGCATGTAATATATTATGATGGCACCAGAGTCAGTACTACAAAAAACCAATAACACAGTGTGTTATCAGATAAGACAGTAAAGATCTCCCATTACAGGACAGTCTGTCCAGCTTGATATAGATGAAAGATAGTTGCTGTTGACCATTACCATCAAAATGAAGTCTTATGCATAGCTTTTTATACTTGTCTCCTCTTTCTTGCAAAATATAGCCATTGAGATTAAGTTTGTGTGACTTAATTTTCATGTGTAACACAATTGGCAATCATATGTCAAAAATAAACTACTTCTCATGATAAATGATATCCGAAACAAAGTTTTGCATATGGGATCATGTGGCACTCAAATATTTTTTCTTCCAGTATCAAAAATTGCAAGAATGGTGTCTAAAAAATTATTTGAGTAATATGTGTTTTTGATGTTTTATCATTCTTTTTCATGTTTATTGATAATCATTTTCTGTTTTCTAAAAACAATTACTTGTGATATTCACCATATGTCCTGAATGAGATGGACAAAGCATAAAAAAGCTTTGATGAAAGATCTGTATTGTACTATGTTAATATGTTGTCAATAGCAATGGGAGAGTTATCATCTTCAACCATTTAAGTGATTATTAGTAGAAGCAGGATGATGTTACAGCCACAGAAGCAATGTCCAGTCCATTTCTGCAGCTGAACAGAAATGAAACCTCCTCCTTCTGTAAAACTATTGTGTCAACTGCAACAAATTTTGTCAATATTATAGTGACAACCAGATCTGACTTTTCTAAGTGGATTAATTCAACAACATGAAAAACAAAAACAAAGATGATGAATGGATTTGATTTAGTTTTAACTATGTCAGTCATGCAATTTTGTTAGTAGCAACAAAGGAGAATAGTTGTATCATGACATCACATCAAAAATTAATGATACAAATATAAAATCAGACACAGAGGATAATTTATTAGTAGATTCTGACAGTGTTTCATCTAGTTTTCTGGGCACTAGAGAATTGGTAGACACTTTTCAATCCTGTTGACTGCAGAAAGGTTTCAAAACATGACAAACCATCATGTCAGGATAAAGTTGACAACCAAGGGAATCAAAAAATTTGGTTATGAAACAACTTTGATTATACTGGTCATTGCATGTCGGTTCACAAAAATTAATTCCAGAAAGATTTTGGCTAGAGACTTTGAATTTTCCATGCTGGATGGAAAGTTTGTGATTTTAGAAAATCCAACAAGATTTTTACATGTGCCAACAAGGAACTTTTTTCTTACAATCAAAAGGGAGAGACAAACGTTAAATTGTTGAAGAAGTAGGCTCAACAGTCAGAAGATCATATCATACAATTCATTATTTTTCTCTGATTGACTCTAATGATGTGCACTCTTGAACAATCTGGAGTAGAGGATGATTGTTCTGCCACATTTTCCTTGGCTATGTGCCTATGGAGAAATACATCAGATTCTGATTGGGATAGATCAAATGGGCACAAGTTTTAGAGTGCATCAGAAAATGAGCTTTCCAATGGTTTGGATGCTTACTCTCAGATGGTGCAAGGTATGAATCAAAAGGTGCAACATAAGATGGATGACTGACAATGTTGATCATTATGAATTTGTTATTGATGTTTTGATCAAAGTCAGTTCTCAAACTGAATTTCAATTTTAGTAGTCTTAGAAGCAAATAAAAATTACAATGATGCTCAAAGAAAAATTTCGTTTTACATTCTATGTCAAGAAATATGACTTTGGTTCTATAAAAAGCTGATGACAATTTCTGTCATGATAAGAAAACAAATCAAAAATGGTATGGAGCGAAATGTATCTGGAAGAATTAAGGGAAAATATAATGCAACAAAAGGCAGCCAAACTTGGATATTTTTGATGTCAGATTGCTCAACGTTTTGTAAGAATGGCATGTTCAAAGCGCAATTGGATATATTCAGCGGTAGGTAATCAACAATGGTAATAAAATCATCTCATTTGAAGATTTACACAACGAGAAAGACTTGGATCTCATCTGATAATCTCTTTTCTGGTGATGAATTAGATTTAAATTGGTGTGATAGTGGATAAGACTGGTTTTTGAAATTGATTAACCAACAACAAAAAATATCACCATCATGATATTCAACAAGACAACCATGGTAAAAGGAGCAAGGAAACAGGCAGCAAATTACAAGTACCCAGTTGTTGCAGTAAAGAAAAATCTGCTAACAGAAACAATGCAGGATACATACACATTCTTGCATCATTCCAGCTGATTTGAACTACAAACATTATTTTATGAATACATTACAAAAGTGAATTATACACCAGTTATCAATTAGGATGCCAATCTGAAAAATTCAAGTACAGATAATTGAGAATCATCTCTATGAAAACATACCCTATCCATGTACTAGGTAATCGCATTGATCATTTGATGAAACACTGTTGACTGTCCTTTCTGTTATGGAAATACTGTTTATTCACTCTGTTGCATAATTTCAAACTGTTTCTGTTGCAACATGCAACATATAAAATGACTGCTCAGATGTTGGTTTTGATCCAGATTAGGCAGGGAATATGACAGATTGACTTGCAGTTTTGTCTCCATGCTTATTGAGAAAGTATGAAATCATGGCAAAGCTGATGGAATCTACAAAAATGACATGGGAATGCAAGTATGCACACAACAACAGATGAAAATATGTTCTGTGAGTTTGGGTGCAAGGTTATTGAAAAAACAATGGACAGTCTTATGAATTTGGTTTTACTACAGAGGAAGTGATTAAAGCCCAAACACACAAAATGTGAGTCACAGGGAAACTTTGCAATGACTCAATGGAGAGTTTGATGAAGCAATTTTTTGCAATGACAAAGGAGACAAAAATGTGTGCATGCAATATCTGTGGGTAATCCTGCTTCCAAAGGTGTGGTATTTACAAAAGGTACATGTGCTGTTTATATGGCAATAGGTCATGGAAAAGCACTAGATGGGTGACAAAATTCCATGAAAAAACTTATTTGCTCTTAGAATTGTGGCAACAAATATCACAAAGCAAGAAATAGAAAATTCAAAAACCACAATCAAACAAAAATATGTGCTTAGGATACTTCTGTGTTGAAAAATTTATAGTTGTCAATTTTTGAATTTGTATCCCTCCTAGGTGGATTTCCAATCTGAAAAAGCTCACTTTTTTCAGGGGTTTATGAGAGCATAAAGGAGATAGACATTTTGCTTGATTTCAAATTTATAATGGCTTCCTTTCATTGCAAGATACTTGCTTCCTGCTTGCTTCCTGCCAACTTTCTACTAGGTTTCTGTTCAATTTTACCTGTGTTTTTTTACAATAATTAGGTATGAAATCAAACTATTAAGTCATACATGAAAAAAATTTTTATTGTGTGCACTTAGACTTGCACATTTTTTGCCTAAACTTGATTCCAGAAAAAACATGCCTTACTACTCATGTGTCCAATAGAAAATTTTTGATGCATGATAGTCTTTGAGTCTACAATTTTTTATTCATATTGCCTTTGGGACTTTCAACCAAAACAGCCTTCATCATGATGCATCTTGACACATCACAATTACATTTTGTCTTGACAAAGTTGAACAAACTTTATCAAAATTATCAAGCAAAATACTTACTGATGCAGATAAAAATCAAATAGATATTTGTCTAATTCTACTTTCATATTTTTGGTATGATTTCTGTCATTGTTTCTGATATTCAAATGTTTTTGGCTGATCCCATAGTACAATTCTAGCATCCCTCTTTTGGTGTTCACTGAAGGGATTGTTTGACATGATATTTCATTCTGTTGATGCTTTTGCTATCCTAGATCAAAACAACCTATGAAAGAGCCACACAATCAACATCAATATGGTGGATCAACATGCCCAGTAGGCTTAGTTGAAAATGTCAGTGACACATCAGCAAAATGTGAAAAATTGAAATGTCTCTGTAAATGTCAATAACAATCCAAAATGTCCTACAAATTTCACAGGAATGTGATTGAGCTGCATGGTCATTTGCATGATTAGAATGTACCCAAGAAGTGCAAAATAAATCTATGGCACCTATTTCTTTTTATTGCATTTTTGAGCTCCTTCGGATGAGATGAGAATAGTGCACATGCAAAAAAATTTACACTCTGGAGTATCTTTTTGTCCAACATTTCAGAACTTTTGAGTATTCTTCATACAAGTCAATGACATGTTGTTGGTGTTGTTTTGTGTGAGTCCTTTACAGACACACCAACACTTGATATTTCCACCTAAGGCTGTACTTAACTTCTTGGTACAAAGATACCCTGCAGACTGATTCAAAACTCTGCAAGGATGCATTTTAATAGCTGGTAAAATGTAGGAGTGAGGAGAAGATGTTGACTTTTAAGCAAACAGACAAAATGTATCCAGCAAGTTGAAGATTTTTTCTTCAACAGATTACACAGAAAATATGTAGGGTAAAAGTCAAGTAGCTTTAACCGAATCACAAACAAGATAGGGCAAAAATTTGAATCTTTTACTTCATAATTCATGTCAATATGAGATCCCAAAAGTACCGTATTCAACAGTGTGGACCAATTTTAGACCAAATTTGGTCCAAATGACATAATGTGCTCTTTGATATTGTAGCCTATTCAACCTATGCACAAATTGTTCTGTAGTTTTAGTCCACTGGAACATGTTTCTGATGGACCTTGAACCTTGCAATTTTTCAATTTTTCCCCATAAGTCTGGTTAGTTTGTGTCTCTCAATCTTTTCCATGAAGTTCATAGAACTATCATTGCTGAGATGTTCTCACAACATTTTTTGCATCCTTTGGTTGTAGCAATGGCACCCTATCACACAAGCTTACAAATTCTGTAATTTAAATAGAGTTCTTGTTCAGATAAGATTGAATTTGGCATTTGAATAATAATCAGTTTTAATCACTACAACTATTCAAATTTCATGTGTCCTAGATGAGGAATGAATTGTTGTGTTTAATTTTGAAAATTTTCATTTATTCTTAGTTGGTTTCTGATGAATTAATTCTTTTCTGTAAATTCTGTTGCTGTAATCTGTTGATTGTAAACTTGTTTTATTTTTTGTAAAGGAGGGGACTTCATTGTTTTCCTTTTCATCACTAGTTTCATGTCATAAATTATTCATTTGGTATTTTTATCATGTCTGGTATAATAGCGTCCCAAAAGATATGCTGTTCATCTGCATTGCATTAAAGAGGTAATCCCAATCTCTGGGGAAGACTGGGAATTGGTGTGTGAGTATCATTCATTTTTTGAAGGTGATTATCCTCTCCTTACTATAGCAGGTTTGCATGAGAAATTTAAAAGTGTCACCAAATGTAAAATCCTCACTGGTGATCCTCAGTGCCCAAATAACATGAAAAAGCCAAGGAAATTCAATGGCTCATTATCCAACAGAATGAAGGCTCATGTGGATCAGTGTATTCTAATGGATTTGTTGATATCAATATGGTAGATGGAAGTGACAGCATGAATGATCCTTATTTTCAAGCTTAATTGCCACCTTTAGGGGATGTGATGGAAAGCTGTGTTAGTGGGTGTGCCACAGCCATTGGTGATGAAGTAAATAAACCTTATTCAAAAGAAGATGTTGTGACACCTACTTATCTATATGAGGCTTTTGAATTCATGTCAAAGGAGTCTGTTGATGCACTGGTAAAAATATCTGCCACAATTTCAGGATTAAAGAAATCCTTTTTTGTAAAAGGTAAGCATTCTGCATCAAAGAATTCTCATTACATTGTGTATGGCTCATCAAAACCAATCAAGTTTTCAAGTCCCATGACTGCAAAGAGGTCAACCAAGAAAACTCATGATTTTAAGTCATTGAAGAAGGAGGAGGATACAGATTTTTTGTTCAAGAATGTTATGAAAATGATGATTTTTCACATCAGCATGATGTCAATCAGCATTGTCATGATGCAAAGAATGCTGATCATTTCTTCCAGTGTATGATGCACCAAATAACTGTAAGTATGGATGGACTCAGTCACTGAAGGTCATTTTTCACTCCTCCCTCATGTCTTTCACATCCATCCAATAACAATGGAATTGAAGAAAAAACATACTTGAAGGTGAAGGTCAAACAAGAGCCAAATTCTGCTGGAGTTTTTAGCAAATTTCCCATTGAACCTGACAATGTAGTGATGAAGAAGATGAATTTGAATCAAAGAATGGCAGGCATGACAATATAAGAGACAGTCATGATGACAACAAAGAAAAAGTTTACAAAAAAGTTGAACCTAATCACAGGCAAAAGTTGGAGAGCACATTGAAGTGGATGCTTTCAGTGGAAAAATGGAAGGGGATGAATTCAGTGTCAAAA
>JACCDI011533323.1_pt1 | contig 10858 bp, 9 predicted proteins | sample 7442791 | NCBI WGS metagenome assembly JACCDI01 (sample SAMN15323434, study PRJNA562643) | freshwater metagenome | isolation source: river surface water | place: USA:Blue River Watershed | collected 2017-08-15
AGGCAGAAGAAGTGGACTTTGTATTAAATCCAGCTGATGTGAAAATGGAAACTGCTCGAAGTGGTGGTGCGGGTGGACAAAACGTAAACAAGGTAGAGACCAAGGTAATGTTAACGCATATTCCAACGGGTACTGTAATTATTTGTCAAACAGAACGTTCTCAGTTAGGTAACAGGGAGAAAGCAATGGGTATGTTGCGTACTAAATTATTTGAAGAGCAAGTGCGTAAGCAAGAAGATGAAATTTCAAGACATCGTAAAACCTTGGTAAGTACCGGAGATAGAAGTGCTAAAATTAGAACCTATAACTGGCCACAGGGGCGTGTTACAGACCATAGAGTAAATGTAACCTCTTATAATTTAGATGCGGTAGTAAACGGAGAGATTGATGAATTTATTGAAGCGTTGCAAATGGCGGAAAATGCAGAAAAAATGTTAGTACAGAATTAATATAAAAAAGTGTAACAAAAAGGTCTTGTAATTACTACGAGACCTTTTTTTATGTGTCGAATAAAACAGTAATTATTTGGTTAAACTTTGTTCCCATTGCCAGGCCGTTAGCATCATGTCTTCCAAATTGTATTTGCAATTCCATCCTAGTTGTTGCACTGCTTTGTCATTGTTGGCATAGATAGAAACAATATCGCCTGCTCTTCTTGGGCCCAATTCGTAATTTAATTTCACGCCACTGACTTTTTCAAAAGCATGAATGGCTTCTAAAACAGTAATACCGTTGCCCGTGCCTAAATTAAATACTTCACAGGTTTTAGGGGTGTTGTTTTTGATTGAAAATTGCAAAGCCAATGTATGTGCGTGTGCAATATCACAAACATGGATATAATCACGTATACAGCTCCCGTCTCGCGTATCATAATCGATGCCATACACTTGCATCGTTGGCAATTTGCCAATAGCGGTTTGGGTAATGGCTGGTACTAAGTTTTGAGGACGACCAATGGGCAATTCTCCAATGGCAGTGCTTGGGTGGGCACCTACTGGATTAAAATATCTAAGTAATATGGTAGACAATGGATAAGTAAAAGCAGTATCTCTCACAATGGTTTCTCCCATTTGCTTGGTAGCCCCATATGGAGAAGCCGCATTTTGTAATGGAGTGCCCTCTACCACTGGAATGCTTTCAGGATTTCCATATACGGTGCAAGAGGAAGAGAATATGAAATGCTGAACCTTGTATTTAACAGCCATATTTAACAAGTGCACTAGAGAGAACAAATTATTTTCATAATAATCCAATGGCTTTTCTACCGATTCTCCAACCGCTTTATAGGCGGCAAAATGGATGATACCAACCAGGTTTGGATTTTCAATAAAGATATTTTCTGTTGCCTCTTTATTGGTTAAGTCAATAGGGTAGTTTTTGATTTTTTTACCTGTGATACGTTCAATGCCGTCTAAGGATTTATCACTAGCTCTTGATAAATTATCTACTGAAATGACCTCAAATCCATTTTCAATTAAATCAACAATGGTATGTGCGCCAATATATCCGCAACCTCCTGTAACTAATATTGTTTGCATGGATGTCATTTAAGTTACAAAGAAACGAAAAAATATGCATTAAGCTTTGGATGCTAAGGTAAATCCTACGGTAGTACCAACGTTTACTTTACTTCGAATATGCATTGTTTCATTATGGGCTTCCATAATATGCTTGCAAATAGCCAAGCCAAGTCCGCTACCCCCTATTTCTCTACTTCTAGCATCATCAGTTCTGTAAAAACGCTCAAACAAGCGAGGTAGGTGTTCTTCTGCAACTCCGATGCCGTCATCGCTAATTTCAATAAGTACTTTATCTTCTTCTAAACTATATATACTTGCAATAATTTGTCCATCTATTTTGCCGTATTTAGCGGCATTGGAAAGGAGGTTTACAAGCACTTGATATATTTTATTTCTATCTGCAAAAACACTAACAGGCAATTCGCTTCCTTTCTTATAATGGAATTGGATATTTTTCTTTAACCATTTCACATTTAGATTGTGCACCACTTCATTAATAAGGTCTTGGATAATAAAAGGAGTTTTAACAATGGGTTCTTTGCTAATTTCTATATTGGTAATAACATCCACATCATTTAATAAGCTGACAAGTCTTTGCACATTAGCCTGTGCTTGGTTGATAAATCTTTGTCCTACAGCTGGATCTTCCATTGCCCCGTCAGCTATTAATTCTAAATATCCTTGAATCGCAAAAATGGGTGTTTTAATTTCGTGAGACAAATTCTGTAAAAATTCTTTTCTAAATGCTTCATTGGATTGCAATTGTTGAATTTGTTCATTTTGTTGTGTAGCCCACTGCTCTACGTCTTCTCTAACATCGTCCATTCCTTTTTGAGGCAAAATGTACTTTTGATAGGCTTCTTCTCTCTTACTTGCTTTGGTGGATGAAATGAGTTTGTAAATGAGTTTTATTTTTCGATAAATAAAGTACTCTAATATTTGGTAAACAATGAAATAGATTATAATAAAGCTTGCGGCAAAATAAATTAATAGCAAGTCCCATTTAGAAAACAAAACAAAAACACTCAAGCCAATAATGCTTGAAAGCAATAAAGCAGTGAGTGCTGCTAATTGTTTTGGGGATAGATTTTTTTCTTTAAACATGTGCTTGTATTGCCTGTGTTTAAAGCAAAGTTAATTGATTCTTGGAAGTTTGTGCGTTAATAGTCAAATTTATAGCCTACTCCTTTTACAGTAGTAATGCAATCAATCCCTAATTTGGCTCTAATTTTTCGAACGTGTACATCAATGGTGCGGTCTCCCACAATTACATCATTGCCCCAAACATGGGTGAGTATTTCATTTCTTAAAAACACACGACCTGGTTGTGCTGCTAAAAGGTATAAGAGCTCAAATTCTTTTTTGGCTAGGATATGGGTTACGCCCTTTAAGAGGGTTTTGTATTGTCCTGGATCAATTGTTAAATCTCCTGCAACAATGGTTTTGATATCGTTATTGTTAATGGGTTGGATGCGTCTAAATAAGGCAGTTATTCTGCTCACCAATACTTTTGGACTAATGGGTTTATTTACAAAATCATCCCCACCTAATTCTAAACCTTTTATGTGAGACGCTTCGTCATTCAAGGCGGTAAGTAATACAATTAAAGTTTTATCAAACTGTTTATTGCTTCTTAAGTATTCGCATACTTCAAATCCATTTCGTTTGGGCATCATGATATCCAAAAGGATACAATCTGGCGTATGGGCTAGTGCTTTTTCAATGGCTTCGCTTCCGTCTCTTGCAACTATAACTTCATAACCCGCTTTGCTTAAGTGATAGCTGATAATTTCAATAATATCAGGTTCGTCATCTGCAATCAATATTTTAATCGGGTTCGTTTCCATATAATGAGATTATCCAAAAATAACATATTAAAAGCAGAAGATTGTCCTGTGACTACATTATCAAATTGTTAACTATAATTCCAAATTTTAGGATGCCTTAAGTATATGTATAATATAGGGGTTGGCCATTTTCTCTCTGCCCCAAGTGGTTGCCGGTCCATGTCCGGAATAAATGGTCATCGTATCTGGTAATGGCAGTATTTGTGTTTTAATACTATTAATTAAGTCCAAGGGATTGCTGCCTGGCAAATCGGTTCTACCTACACCATCTTTAAAAATCAAGTCCCCTCCAATTAGAAAGTCTTGCTCTTGGTGGTAAAAACAAACACTTCCTGGGGAATGGCCAGGCGTTACCAATACTTTAAATTGATCTGCTCCAAATACAATCATTTCATCCTGTTCTATATATTGTACAGGTCCTGTAAAAGGTTCACAGGGGACGCCCCATCTTGCACCGCCTTCTGATAATCGATCAATTACTGGCTGTTCATTTTTATGAAAATGTGCAGTGAGTTGATATTTTTCACTTACAAAATTATTGCCAAAAACATGATCCAAATGGCAATGGGTATTGAGCAGTAGTTTAGGGGTTAACTCGTTGGAACTAATAAAGGAAGAAAGGGCTTCTTGCTCATTTCTTAAATAACATCCTGGGTCAACAATGATTGCCTCCTTTTTTTGATTAAACAGAACATAGGTATTTTCCTGAAAGGCATTAAAACAGAAAGACTGTATAGATAACATGATTTGACTTGATTATTTATTAGAAGCGTTGGACAAATGCGTGCAAATATTTTTCACCATATTGGGCCCTTCGTAGATAAAGCCTGTCCAAATTTGTACCAAGCTTGCCCCTAAGTCTAATTTAGCTTGTGCATCTGCGCCATTAAAAATGCCACCACTCGCTATAATGGGCAATTTATTTTCAATGCCTTTGTGTAAGTAGGAAAGTACTTGGTTGGATTTATCCAGTAGGGGTTGGCCACTTAATCCTCCAGCACCCATTTTATTGGCTTTCGTTGTATTTTGGGAGTTAAGAAGGCTACGATCTAGGGTAGTATTACTTGAGACCAAGCCATCTATTTTTACTTCTTGGGTTAATGCAATAATATCATCCAGTGCAGCAGTTGCTAAATCGGGGGCAATTTTCAACAAAATAGGCTTATTGTTTTTGTTGGCGTTTTGCAATTCACTAAATATTTTTCTGAGCGATTCTTTTTCCTGCAATTCGCGCAGTCCAGGCGTATTTGGAGAACTTACATTCACCACAAAATAATCCACCACTTCTTCTAGTCCAGAAAAATTAGTGCAATAGTCTTTCCAAGCATCGCTATTTTCTGTCACTTTATTTTTTCCAATATTCCCTCCGATGATTAAACTAGCATTAGATTTCTCTTTTCTCATTTTTAATCTTTTCGAAATAGCTTCCAGGCCATCATTGTTAAAGCCCATTCTATTGATGAGCGCTTTTTGACTTGGCAATCTAAAAAGCCTTGGAGCAGGATTGCCCGCTTGCGCTTTTGGCGTAACGGTGCCAATTTCTACAAACCCAAATCCCAATAATTCCAACACCTCTAAATGTTCTGCATTCTTATCAAATCCAGCACCTAAACCTACCGGATTGGGGAAATCCAGTCCAAACAAAGAGGTGGTAAGGTCCTGCCCTTGATATTGGAAACGACCACCCAAAATTTGCTTACCAAATGGCAGGGCAGCAGCAAAATGCAAACCTTGCATAGATACTTTATGGGCAGTTTCAGGGGGTAATAAAAACAGGGTATTTCTGATGAGTGGGTACAACATGCCCCAAAATTACGATGAAATATTTAGTTGCATAAACAACTGTTTATAAAAATGACTACATTTATGGTGAATTTGAGTGGAAACCCAATAAATATTAATGTATGCAAGAAGCTTATATCGTAGCTGGTTTTAGAACTGCCGTGACCAAGAGTAAAAAAGGGGGCTTTCGTTTTATGCGCTCTGATGAATTAGCCATTCAGGTAATTCAAGGATTGATGAAAAGTTTACCTGCCTTAGATCCAAAATTAGTAGATGATGTGATTGTAGGGAATGCAGTACCAGAAGCAGAGCAGGGTTTACAATTTGGAAGAATGATTTCTGCAAAAGCATTGGGCATTGAAGTACCTGGTATTACGATAAATAGATATTGTGCAAGTGGATTAGAAAGTATTGCAATGGCCACTTCCAAAATTAGAACAGGTATGGCGGATTGTATTATTGCAGGGGGTACAGAATCTATGAGTTTGGTTCCAACAGCAGGATGGAAAACGGTACCTGCTTATTCTATTGCAGTAGAGGAGCCTGATTATTATTTATCTATGGGGTTAACTGCAGAAGCAGTTGCCAATGAATATAAGGTGAGCAGAGAAGACCAAGATGCGTTTGCATTGGCTTCTCATCAAAAAGCAAAAGCAGCTATTGATAACGGCTATTTTAAAAAAGGAATTTTACCTATTGAGGTTACAGAGACCTATGTAAACGAGAAAAATAAAAAAGCAACTAGAACTTATATCGTTGACACGGATGATGGTGTCCGCGCAGATACTACCGTAGAAGCTTTGGCAAAATTAAAACCCGCTTTTGCTTTAAAAGGATCGGTGACTGCTGGAAATTCTTCTCAAACAAGTGATGGTGCAAGTTTTGTAATTGTGATGAGTGAAAAAATGATTAACGCCCTAGGATTAAAGCCTATCGGACGTTTGGTAAATTGTGCCTCTGCTGGAGTACATCCAAGAATTATGGGTATTGGTCCTGTTGCTGCCGTGCCAAAAGTATTAAAGCAAGCAGGAATGAATTTGGATCAGATTGATTTATTTGAATTAAATGAAGCTTTTGCATCCCAGTCTTTAGCTGTGATTCGTGAACTTAATTTAGATACTAATAAGGTAAATATTAATGGCGGTGCGATTGCATTGGGTCATCCATTGGGTTGTACAGGTTCAAAATTGACCGTACAAATTTTAAACGATATGGAACGCTTGAATAAAAAATATGGTATTGTTACTGCCTGTGTGGGGGGTGGTCAAGGAATAGCAGGGATTATCGAGCGATTATAAATTTTTATTCATCTTTATATAGCAAATATTTTTTTCTCATTTTTTTGAACGCGGTTAATCCGGGTTCCCAGGACTTTCTAATTTCTGCTTCAGATGCACCTGCTTGTAATTGTTGCATCAGGGTTGCGTTGCCTGCAAGTTTATTGAAAAAATATTGAGTAGATTCTTTTAGTTTGGGCTCAAGAAAAAAACTGTCTTTTTGAGGGAAGCTTTGATACATTTCAATAATTAATGCAAGATCAATTTTATCCTTCGGCGGATTGGTTTTTGTTAAATCCCATCCGAAACATTTTTGTCCATACAATTTCGATGACATGGCACCTGTTCTTGGATTAGGTGTAAAACTGAATGATTTATTTTGAATTGCGGGATGACCAATATAAGCGAATGCATGGGCCGTACCCCTTCCTTCGCTCATTACGGATCCTTCAATTAAACAAGTGGTTGGATACCATAATATAGAAGGCATATCCGGAAGGTTGGGAGAGGGCGCAATGTTTATTTGGTACCTAGATTGGTGGTCATAATTTTTATTTTGAATGACTTGTAAAGACCAATTGTTTTTTCCGTCTTCTGGTGCATTGTCTTTTCTTGCTTCTTTTTTTAACCAATTTTCACCTCTTAGCATTAATGCGTATTCTCCTATAGTCATGCCATAAACAATAGGAATGGGATTTTTTCCAACGCCACTAATAAAAGGGGCTTCTAATAGGGGTCCATCAATATAATGTCCGTTGGGGTTGGGGCGATCTAATATAATTAATGGCTTATCATTCGCAATGGCAGCTTCCATTAAGTATTGCAATGAATTAATGTAAGTGTAAAATCTTGTGCCCACATCTTGTACATCAAATAATAAAATATCAACGTCTATTAAATCTTCACTTGAGGGTGCATTTTTTTTGCCATATAAAGAGACTATTTTAATACCCGTTTTGACATCTAATTCATCACTCACTTTTTCCCCTGCATCGGCAGTACCTCTTAGTCCATGCTCTGGTGTAAATACTTTTTGTATTTGAATTCCCGTTTTAAGTAAGCTGTCTATTAAATGTGTATTTCCAATGGTAGCCGTTTGATTGGTAAACAAGCCCACTCTTTTATTTTTAAGTAATGGGATGTATTCCTCCATTTGGTAAGCACCAGGCAGGATAGGTTTTTGTGCTTTGGTTGGAGCAAATGCCAAAATAAATAATACAATAATTGCAAATGCTTTTTTCATAGGATTAGCTTAAATATTTGCCAACAATAGGTACCCTTCTACCTACCCCAAATGCTTTTGGAGAAATTCGAATTATGGGACAAAACTGATTGCGTTTATATTCATTCGTATTGACCATTTTTAAGGTACGATCTACTAATGCAACATCAAATCCTAATGATTTAATAAGGGCAGGATCTGCGCGTTTTTCAATGTACTGATATAATATTTGGTCCAATACATCATATTCAGGCAAGCTGTCGCTGTCTTTTTGATCAGGTCTTAGTTCCGCACTGGGCGCTTTGTCAATAATATTTTGTGGTATGATTTCCTGATTTCTATTGATGTATCTTGCCAAGGCGTACACTTGCATTTTATAGCAATCTCCTAGTACACCTAATCCTCCAGCCATGTCACCATATAAAGTACCATAGCCAGTTGCCAGTTCACTTTTATTAGAAGTATTTAATAAAACATATCCCAGTTTATTGGCAATGGCCATTAAAATATTTCCACGGGATCTACTCTGGATATTTTCTTCCGCTAGAGAAAAGGGAAGGTCTTTAAATATAGGTTTTAACGTACTTAAAAAACTTTCATATACTTCTTTAATCGGGATGATATCATAAGGGTTGTCTAAGTGCTTACTTAATTGAACGGCATCACTTACAGAATGTTCCGTTGAGTAAGGTGAAGGCATTAATATAGCATGTACATTTTCTTTTCCCAATGCATCACATGCAATGGCTAGGGTAACAGCGGAGTCAATTCCTCCAGAGGATCCCAGTATAGCTCGCTTAAAACCCATTTTATTAAAATAGTCACGCACACCTAATACCAATGCTTTGTATACTTGATCAATGTTTAATTCAGGCATCAATTGAGCGGGGTTTAATTCCTTATTAGGCACCCTTGCTGCTGGTTCAATGACAGGAGCATTGATACTTCCATCTTCTCTACATTCAAAAATTTGTGTTGCAGATTCGAATAGCGGTAAAGCGCCACATAAATTGGCATCTTTATCAAAAACCAAGGAACCACCATCAAAAACAATTTCTGTTTGGCTTCCCACTGCATTGCAATAAAACAATGGCTTTTTGTATTTTAATACATTTGCTTTAATGGTTGCCTTTCTGTCTTCGTCATGCGTATAATCAAATGGAGATGCGCTCAGATTAAGTAAAATATCAGGGCCTTGTTCCATCATCATATCCATGGGACAGATGCGGTACAAAGGATTGTCTCCTAAATTCCATATGTCTTCACAAATAGTAATGGCTAATTTCTTTCCTTTAAATTGTACAATCTTCCATTCATCTGCTGGTTCAAAATATCTATTCTCATCAAAAACATCATAAGTAGGTAATAAGGTTTTATGAATTTCTGCAACCAGTTTTTGCTCGTATAAAAAGAAAGCAGCATTGAATAAGTCCTTTCCTTTTTTCTGAGGATTGCGCGCGGGACTTCCTATAAGCACTCCAATAGTATCTGCGGCTGCTTTTATTTTGTCAATGCTTTCATAACATTTATCGATAAAATCGTTGAATTCAACAAAGTCTCTGGAGGGGTAGCCGCAAACGCTCATTTCGCTAAATAAGATAAGGTCTGCTCCTTGTTTTTTGGCATCCTCAATTGCGCCTAACATTTTTTGGGTGTTCTGCTCAAAGTTGCCAATGTGATAATTTTGTTGTGCAATACAAATCTTCATGAGCCAAAGGTCGGTTTTTAACAGAAATAAACTCGCTTTTTTTGTACTTTCACGCATGCGGAAATTGACTCCATTCTATTTACTCTGCTTTTTATTTATTTCGGCCTGCCAAATAAGCCCAAAGGACCCTGCCAAGGACCTACCCAACTATGCCTTACAATGGGAGCGGTTTGACAGTGCATTTTTTGCAATGGATACATTAGATCTATCTGCATCGGTGAATGAATTGGTGAAGCAATATCCCCATTTTGCTCCTGATTTTTTTTCAAAAATTTTAATGTTAAATAGTACAAAAGACACTATTTTCATTAAAGATTTTTACAAAGCTTACCTGCCCATCTTTCAACAAGCCTCCAAGTTGCAGATATTTCCTAAGGAATTGGAATCCCTGCAAGCTGCCTTTAAAAGAATTCATTATTATTTTCCAAAGTATCCATTAACCCATCGGGTCATTAGCTTTATTGGTCCATTGGAATCTTATGGCAATATTGTTACGACTGACGCATTGGCTTTGGGTTTACAAATGTATTTAGGGGCTCATTCGGAATGGTATTTTTCAGAACGTATGCAAACCATTTACCCTACTTATTTGAGTAGACGCTTTGCTCCCGAATATTTAGTAGTGAATAGTGTTCAAAATATACTGAATGATATTGTCCCTGTAAAAAGGACCAATGGAACTTTGTTGGAAGAAATGATAGATGCAGGAAAGCGTCAGTATGTTATCAATGCATGTTTGCCCAATGTTGCTGACACCGTACGTTTTGGTTTTACCCAATTGCAATTAAATGCATTAAAGCAGGAGGAGCCCCATATTTGGTCTTATATATTACGTACCAAATTACTTTATTCCGTTCAACCCACAGACATTCGATCCTTAATGCAAGAGGGTGTGTATAGTGATCTATTTGGAGAAGAAATTCCTGGAAATGCGGGTAAATATATTGGCTATAAAATTGTTGAAAATTGGATGCAACAAAAGGCCCCCAAGGCTTTAACAATGGAAAGTTTGCTGACTATGCCTGCGAATACCATTTTTACGGAAGCCCGTTACCAGCCTTAGTAGCAGGTGATTAATTCAATTTGACCGGTGCTACCAATTTAAATGCGGGAATATTCACCTGAATAGATTCTTTGTTTTCTACATTTTCCATGGTATAAAAACCTTGCATCTTACCAAGCTCGCTCTTTAGATGGCAGCCACTTACATATTGGTAATGTTGACCTGGCATAATGAGGGGCTGAACACCTACAACGCCCTCTCCTTCAACAATGCGTTGTTCGGAATTGCTATCAAATACTTCCCAATAGCGTCTTAATAATTTTACAGGAAATGAATTGTGGTTTTCTATCGTAATACGATAGGCAAACATATATTCATTTTGCAGGGGATTACTATAGTCTTTTTGGTAAAAGGTCTCGATACTAACTTCAATGCCTTCAGAAATCTTAGAAACCATGGTTGGTTCAAATAAAGGTACATGCAGAGAATACTGCGGGAT
>JACCDI011710195.1_pt1 | contig 10858 bp, 14 predicted proteins | sample 7442791 | NCBI WGS metagenome assembly JACCDI01 (sample SAMN15323434, study PRJNA562643) | freshwater metagenome | isolation source: river surface water | place: USA:Blue River Watershed | collected 2017-08-15
TCCTAAAAGTTCGAAAGAATCAACCGCACAATGACTATAAAAATACCGGCTGGTATAAACAAGCTCCAGGAACACAGGCATATGAATGGAAAGGGAAACAACCTGTAATTAATCGCAGTCAGTCTGCAGGATCGTCTGCCATGAACCGTGTTCATGAACAGCCAGACGTAGAAGTAAAAATCAAAAAGCCTGCTGGAAATTCAAAACATAATCATTAGGAGAAAGAAATATGTATATAAAAATTCTGTTTACCATCGCAACACTCACACTAACCCCATTGACATTTGCTCATGGGGATCAGCACAAAAAATCATCGCAGCCTGCAAATTTTATTCAGGAGGCATGGGGAATTGGTGCTAATAAAAATGAAGCAAATCGAACAATAGTGATCACCATGACCGATAAGATGAGATTTCATCCAGAAAAAATTGATGTGAAAGTTGGTGAAATAATTCGCTTTCAGGTAAAAAATGAAGGGAAACTAATGCATGAAATGGTGATCGGTACTAAGCCAGTACTCGATAAGCACGCTGAACTGATGCTCAAAAATCCAAATATGGAGCATGATGAGCCTTATATGGCCCATGTGGCACCCGGTAAAACTGGAGAAATTATTTGGAAATTCAATCGTTCTGGTAATTTTGAATTTGCCTGTCTAATGGCGGGGCACTATCAAGCCGGAATGATTGGAAAAATTGAGGTGAAATGATGAAAAAATTCATCCTCGTCATTTTTATGGCATTAAGTTTTTCAGTTTATGCAGTCGAGTGGACTAAGGGCGAAATTCGTCGAATTGATCCCGATAACAAGAAGATCACAATTCGACATCAAGAAATTAAAAGTTTAGATATGCCAGAAATGTCGATGGTATTTCAAGTTGAGAATATAGCTCTATTGCAAGGGCTAAATGTGAACGACCGGGTAGAGTTTGTTGCTGAAATGAAAGATAAAAAATATTTTGTCAAAGAAATTCGAAGAAACAATTGAAAGTCGTTTTAAACGACACTTTCAAATTCGAACTACAAGAGATTTCTCACACACAATCGCAGCACATTTTCTCGTGGACTCCGCGTGCCTAACCCACCATCCCCTTGCCATAAGGCTTCCAAGGTGTGTGTGATCAAGTGTTCAGCACAGTGTGCACACACCAACTTTTGTGGATACGTTATGTCGTTGAAACGATTGAGAATTTTACTGAAACTTCGAGCTTATGATTCCGTCGCTCTAACCAGCTGAGCTAATTCGCCGAACTGAGAATTGTAGCAAATTGTAGATATTTGAGTGATTGCTCAAGGTAATGCATACCCATGCCGCTTCAGAATTTCTTTGGCGGTGGGTGATTGCATAAACTCAAACAGCTTAACGGCATCCTTCGTAGGATTTTTAATCAGAACCATTCTTTGCTTGATGGGCTGATATAAGTTTGGATTGAGGGTAATGGATTTGATCTCTTTTTGGATCGCAGGCGAGTTGGCAATCGAGAGAGCAGTAAAACCAATATCGGCAGACCCAGTACTCACAAACATAGCCGCCATCGCAATATTGTCGGCATACACAATCTTGTCTTTAGCGAGATCCCATAGATGGCTTGCTTTGAGGTATTCCACACTTGCTTTACCGTAGGGTGCCAACTCAGGCTTAGCTAAGGCAATTTTGTTGGCTCTTTTGATGAGGCCTGCCAAATCATCTTTGGATTCGTTGGGCGACATCCCTTTTGCTTGATTGGTAATGAGTGCCAACTTCCCAATTGCATAAATCTTCCCCTCATCAACAGTTTTGCCCTTCTTAAAGAGCTCCAGTGGATATTGTTCATCGGCAGAGATAAATAAATGAAAGGGTGCTCCATGAATAATTTGCGAGGCAAAATTACCCGAAGAACCATAAATGACTTTCAGGTCAGCCCTATGCTCTTTCTGAAATTGCCTATTGATCTCCGTAAAGGCGTCTTTCATATTAGCCGCCACTACTACAAAGGTCGATTGCGCAAAGCAATAATTTGTTATCACTAGCAGTGCTGCGCATAAGAGAGACTGTAAATAACAGCGCATATTAGCCTTGACGAATTTTAAATAAAAGCAATAGATCAGTTTGAATGATTTGAATCTCAGTTAATAGCATAGCCCGTTTATTGGTTTGAGGGTCACTGCTATTTTGATTGCGTTGACATTGATACATTTTTAGAAACATGTCCTCAGTGAGCCCAAATTGCTCCCAATCAAACATGAGATTGATTTGTGCCTCCTTCATAGCCTCTCGTGTTGGATCCTTGATACCCAGCTTACTTTGTTCTAGAAGCGTATCGGAGTTAGTAAAAAGCGATTCTTTTAATTGCTCAAAACGCTCTTTAACATTTTGGTATTTTTGTTTTTCTTCATCACTAATATCCAAAAAGAGGGCAGCTGTAAATGATCGAATCTGATCAAGCTTTGCTTGCAGCACTGCAAGATCGGCATCGCTCTCAAAATCAGCATCCTGCAAGAACATCGTATTCCTTATTCATTGACCCGAATAAAACGCCCATCTTCCATTTCTGTCTTTGGGCGGATCCAATAGCTGCCATTGATTAGTGCTTCATACACATAGGCATCCTCCAGATTTGCCTCAATCTTAGCAAGACAAATAATCCGGTAAAAACCACCAGTTTTGAGGTGTTGTAGTTGATCGCCAACCTGAAATTTGGGTGAAGTGCTCATCAGAAACTTGTATGGATAGTCTATAAAATCACCACTTTACATCGATCTTTATAAAGGCTGGAAATGAACTTGCTGACCCCCATTACCTTAGGCGCAGTTTCTCTTGAGAACCGAGTTTTGATGGCGCCACTGACGCGCATGCGGGCAGATAATGAGGGGGTGCCTAGCCCCATGGCGATTGAGTACTATGCACAACGTGCCTCAGCCGGTCTGATTATCAGTGAAGCAACGCAAATCTCCGAGTTAGGCAAGGGCTATCCTGCAACCCCAGGAATATATAGCGAGACTCAAGTGGAGGCGTGGCGCAAAATTACGGATGCTGTTCATGCGCAAGGAGGTAAGATATTTTTGCAGTTATGGCATGTGGGGCGCATATCGCACTCATCCTTACATCCCAATGATGGTCTACCCATTGCACCCTCGGCGATTAAGCCTGCTGGTAAGGTCTATACCGCATCTTGGGCCTTAGCGGAATACGAAACACCGCACTCATTAAGTTTGGATGAGATTAAGCAATTACGTTCAGAGTATGTGCATGCAGCAAAACAGGCTCAGCTCGCAGGCTTTGATGGTGTTGAATTACATGCTGCTAATGGCTATCTATTGGATCAATTCTTACAAGATGGCACTAATCAGCGCACAGACCAATACGGTGGCTCAATTGAGAATCGCTGCAAATTAGTCCTAGAGATACTGCAAGACATTATTCCTATTTGGGGCAGTGGTCGGGTGGGAATTCGTCTATCACCCTATGGAAGTTTTAATGATATTGCCGACTCCGATCCTCAAAAACTGTTCTCGTATTTGATTAATGCTTTAAATACTTTCAATCTTTCTTATTTGCATTTGATTGAGCCGCGCGCAACAACAGCTGGGGGTAGTGATCAATTGCTTGCTGATGCTCCACGAACTGGCCAGTTATTCCGTCCATTATTTGCTGGCAAGGTGGTATTGGCGGGTGGCTTTGATCAAGCGGGTGCAGAAAAGGCAATTGCCGATGGGGAGGCTGATGCCATCGCATTTGGAAGACTCTTTATTTCTAATCCAGATTTGCCAAGACGTTTTGAGTTAAATGCTGAGCTTAATCCATATAACCGCGCAACATTCTATGGCGGTAATGAGAAAGGCTACACCGATTATCCGACCCTTTAAGCGCATTCATTACAATGAAGAAGATCATCGAAAAACATACAAAGATCAAAATAGACTATGGCCACCTATCAAACTGAGCGCGTACTCACCGTTAAGCATTGGAACGACAGCCTTTTTAGTTTCACAACGACCCGTAATCAAAGTTTGCGCTTTAGAAATGGTCATTTCTTGATGATAGGTTTAGAGGTCGATGGCAGACCTTTGGCTCGTGCCTATAGTGTGGTTAGCCCCAATTACGCCGAGCACCTCGAGTTCTTTAGTATCAAAGTACCCAATGGCCCCCTAACATCGCGTTTGCAACATATTCAGGTAGGCGACTCTATCTTGGTGAGCGAGAAGTCTGTTGGTACCTTAGTGATTGATGACCTGAACCCCGGTAAGCACTTGTATCTATTTAGTACTGGAACAGGATTGGCACCATTCTTAAGCATCATTCGTGATCCAGATACCTATGAACGCTTTGAGAAGATTGTCTTAATTCATGGGGTACGTGTGGTTAATGAACTTGCGTATCAAGAGTATTTAACGAAAGAGTTACCCAATGATGAGTTCTTGGGTGAGCTTGTGCGAGAGAAGTTAATTTATTACCCCACGGTAACGCGTGAAGCTTATGCTCATACTGGCAGACTGACTACTGCGATTGAGTCAGGCAAATTATTTGCGGATATTGGTTTGCCTCCCCTCGACCCCAAAGTAGATCGCGCCATGATCTGTGGCAGCCCGGCGATGTTAAAAGAAACCAGTCAACTCTTAGATCAGTGTGGCTTTATGGTCTCTCCCTCGTCAGGCGAGTTGGGTGATTATGTCTTTGAACGGGCTTTTGTCGAGAAGTAGCCAAAAAAGAAGCCCCTTGCGGGGCTTGAAATTCAAAGGAAATAAATCAGTCTCTATTACAGATTAGGGCTACCGATCTGGCTATACAGACTAATCAGTAATTAAAAACCCTTAGGCTATCGTTCTTCATCGCCTGGCTGTAGAGCCTTTTATTAGCTTGGTCCTGTGATTTCAGGCATTAGGCACTAGAATTTACCCTAGTCAGCCCCCATAGAAAAAGTATGCGAATCGAAGATAAAGACCCTGATAGACATAATGCTATCGAGTACCCGATGGAGGTCGGTGCTCCTAAATTTGCACCTGTGCCCATTAAGGAAGAAAAAGATAAGGCAATTAATATTGCTCGGCAGCATGCGAATCAAGAGTACGACCGCATTATGGAGCAGGCCGCAGTCTTAATGCGTCAGGCTAAGGCACTGCAAGAACGACTAGATGCAACCGAGATGGTGCATGCCGCCAAATTTACCTTTAACCCAGTCTACGGAAAAAAATATTACCTCTATCAAGACCAGGCAATTAGTGGATATCGTTTAGTGCAGAACTCACCGCGCGAATGGAGCTGCGGTATTCCAGACGGGTGGTCCTTTTGCCAAGCAGTACGTAAGATGGGCGATAGTACGTGGGAAATCGTTGAGGAAGATTTGCAATAAGGATGCCATATGAAAAAACCCGATAGCCGTTGTTGTGGATCAGGTGTTTGCATCATCAATGATGCTGGCGAATGTTGGTGTGGCCAAAAATGGGATGGTGAAAAAATGTCCCACGTTCCTTTAGACCTCAATCAACCGCAAGATGAGGCAATCCAACAAGCAAGTACAGAAAAGCCCAAATCAGATAAAACTTAGTCTTGCCCTCGTTTTTTACGAAGATGCGCAATGGTTCTAAAGTGAAGGTAGGCTAGAACGATTGCCAAAATAGCGACAGAGTATTTGAGTGGGATGCGTAAGAGCATTTCAAGAATGAGGGCAAAGAAAAATGCCCAAGCCATCACGCTCAAGTAGGAGACAGCCGCCAAAAACTCTTTGAGCTTACTACCATCCAAAAAGCGCGAGTAAACAATCGCAATAGGTATTAAAGCCACCATCAGATATAAGATCATGCGCATTGATTGGTCTCCAGTACGTTGCTAATTACTTGAGCTTACTCGCCCAAAATATTGGGCAAGAGCTTAGTGAGGGTAGCGCGCTGCGCTGTTGCGGATCCCGCTAAAGCAAAACCAAGTAATTGGGCTTGGGGGCTATAGAACAATCCCTCAATGCCATTCTCTTCTTGTTTAATCGTCCATGAGCCCTCGCTACCAGATGCAGGCGGAGATACCACCAGAGGTAAAGCTGGAGTCTTAATCATCACCGGCATGGCAGGGTAGATTAGGGCGCTATCGTGCCCTGCCAGAATACTTGCTAGTGTACGAGCAGCCTGCATGATGGGCATTACGTAAGGCAAGACATGGCCTTCAACTTCTGCGCAATCGCCAAGACTATAAATTCCCTGGATGCTTGTTTCCAGTTGACGATTAACCACGATGCCACGACCGGTCTTGATGCCAGCGCGATTGGCTAATTCAGTTCTGGGGCGAAGACCAATTGCAGAGAGAACGCAATCTGCTTGCAAAACATTTCCATTGCTAAGACCAATCTCAAACCCATCTCCTACTCTTGAAACAGTCTTTGCACTGGTGCCAAGATGCCAGAGTACCCCCAGAGCGGATAACTTTGCTTGAAGCTCATCAGCAATTACTCTTGGTAGAAGGCGTCCTAACACTTGATCGGCTAAATCAACGACCTCAACGTGATAGCCACCTAAACTGAGGTCGTTGGCAAACTCACAACCAATTAAGCCGGCTCCCAAGATCACAAGCTTCTTTTGCTGGCCAATGCGTTCTCTAAAAACAGCGTAATCCTGCAAATCATTGACGGTCAAAACTTGATCAGCTCCATCGCCAGCCAGATCTATCTGGATTTGATCGGCCCCCAAGGCTAGAACTAATTTGGAATACTGCAAAACATGTTCTTTGCCATCAGCACTTTGGAAGCTAAGACTTTGATCGGACCCATCAATCTTCAAAACCTTGCTATGTGAATGGATCTGGATGTTGAGTTGCTCCATCATTTTTGCTGCACTTGAAGAGATCAGTTGTTGAGCATCTTTCTTAGAAGCAAAAGCAGTGGATAGCATGGGCTTGGAATAAAAATCCCCGCTCTCTTGAGTTATTACAGTAATGGCTTGCTCAGCATTCAGTTTGCGGTATTCCCGGATCAGGGTATAGGCAGCCAAGCCGCTACCAATGATGACAATCGGTTTGTTTTGGTGATGAGTAGTGTTCATACGATAGATGCGGGGCTTACTTGCGAAAGCGCGCGAGCAATTCTTTCATAAAGATCCATAAAGCAGGTAGGCCTGGAATGATGATCATCGCGAGAGCGACTAAGGAAAAATTACTCTTAACCCAAGGATGATCGCCAATCAGATAGCCTAAGGCAGTGAGACTGCAGACCCAAATAATTCCGCCAATGATGTTGTAAAAGACAAAGACTGGGTAGCGCATTTGAGCCACGCCAGCAACGAAGGGGGCAAAGGTTCTGATAAAGGGAAGAAAACGCCCAATCACAATCGTTATCGGACCATGTTTTTCGTAGAAGGCATGGGCTTGGTCAAAAGCCTTCTTATTAAACCAACGTGAGTTTTCCCAAGAAAATACTTTATTACCAACATAGCGACCAACCGAGTAATTGACCGCATCCCCAAGAATCGCTGCACTGGTTAAGAGAAACATTAAGAGCGGAAGGTTTAGCTCACCCACGGCAGTGAGGGCTCCGGCAACAAAGAGCAAAGAGTCGCCTGGTAAAAAAGGCATGACCACCAAACCGGTCTCAACAAAAATAATGGCAAAGAGGAGAACGTAGATCCACGTACCCCATTCATTGGCAATGAGGGCTAGATTTTTATCAAGATGAAGAAATAAATCTATGAGGTAAGCAAAATCCACGATAAGCTTTCAGAGTGTTTGTGGAATTGTAATGACATTCACCCTAATAAGAAAAAGCTCTAGAATGCGGGGATGCAATACGTCTTCCTGCTCATCGATATCGCTTTAGCCCTCTGGCTAGCCATCAATCTCTATCTATTAATTCTGGCTTTCCGAGTTCGGCGAAAAGAAGCTAATCCAGAACCCCTCTCATCATTTTTGCTAGAGCGTTTTGGTATTTTGGGCAAAAGCTTTGTTAGCACAGTGGTCTATGTAATTATAGCCATAGGAATTGCTTATCTACTCTATGAAATTGGGGCAATGATCTTTACTTAAGAAAGTAGTAATTGTCGAAGATCATTTAAATCATTGCCTTGATGTGTCGGGGCTAAGCCAATTTCTTCAAAGGGTAACTGATAGCGATTAACCCAGAAGGTATCAAAACCAAACCAATTGGCACCAATGATGTCCCAAGCATTGCACGAAACAAATAACACCTCATTCTTAGGAATGGGAAAGTGATTAAGAACCAATTGATAACTGGCCGGTGTAATTTTGAACTGGCGGGCCTCATCAACGGAGATCACTGTATCTAATTCATTTCCTAATTGGTTATGATCAATCGCCCATGAGAGCATTTGCGCATTGCCATTGGATAAGATGCAGGTTTTTAGACCACCAGCATGAATAGCCTGAAGTGCTTCCGCGGATTCTGGGAATGGACTTAACTTAGCATACTGCCCCAGTAATTGAGTTTCGTACTCGTGCGTTAAGTTGAGCCCGAGCTGTTTACAGGAATAGTGCAAGGCAGCGATCGTGACATCCCAAAACGATTGATAGTGTTTGCTACCACTCGGATTTTGCGGATCACTTAAAGAAATAAGGCGCGTGTACTCTAATTGCTTATCACGCCATAAAACAGATAAGGCCTTGCCCTGGCCTACAAAAAGTTTCTCAGCCAATGCACCAATGGAATACACATCAAAGAGCGTTCCATAGGCGTCAAAGGCAATGAGGCGATATTGCATCAATCAAATAAAGCGGAAGGCAATAATGGCAACGATAGTAGGTGGCACGGCAGCAATAAACAGATAGAGAGCACTAATTGCGCCTTCTTCAAAACTGGGGCGCAGAATTGAGTAACCTGCCGGATTGGGTGCGTTAGCAATGACTGTTAAACCACCACCCGTTACTGCTCCAGCGACCAAGGCGTACTTAAACTCATCGGAGAGGCCATCTACCAAGGAGCCTAGATAGGTCAGTGCTGCATTATCGGTAATTGCCGTTAAAGCTGTCGCACCGTAGTACACCGTATCGGCATCTAAATTAGCCAGTAAGGGCTGTAACCACCATTTTTGTTGACTGCCCAAGACCACTAAGCCTGCAAGAAAGAAGGCCACCATCAGGCTCTCGCGGAAGATTAATTTATTTTGGTAGCGCGCATAGGCGGCGGTGTAGCCAATAAAGAATAAAAAGAGCCCCATGAAAATTACAGAGTGATGAACAAAAATAACGACGCCTAATAAGAAGAGCAGATGGATCAGAATGACACTGAAGGGAACAGTATCGCTTCGTTTTTCGCTTGGATTTGAGGAAACTTGCAGAAGTTCTTTATAAAAGAGCACGCTCAAGATGGTCGAGTTCACACTAACCGCTAGGGCGGAGCGCCAGCCAAACTCCTGCAACATAAAGACAATGTCCCAGTTCCACTTAGCTGCCACCATCAGAATGGGGGGCGCCGCATAGGGAGTCAGCGTGCCACCAATCGATACGTTCACAAATAAAACGCCTAAGGCTGCATACATTAATTTTGGAGAGATCTTCTTAGAGAAGTAATGATCACGCAAAAGTAATGCGGCAACGGTCATTGCCGCAGGCTCAGTAATAAAAGAACCCAAGAGAGGTACGAGGGTTAATGTGACCCAAAAGAATGAAACCGATTTCTTCAGGGGAAGCAGGGCGGCAACTCGAGTGACTAAAAATAGACAGAACTCAAGCACAGGCTTACTGGCTGCAATCACCATGATGACAAAGACAAACAGGGGTTCTGTGAAATTTAAGCTCTCAAGGTACTGAATCGTTGCCTGATTACCACTATAGAAAAAGAAGAAGGTGACCAAGACCATTGCCCAAAAACCAAATACAGCTTCTACTTCTCCCAAAAGATGCCAAACACCCGCATGGTTGGGATGTTTATGAGCCAAATGCTCAAAGAATTGCGTCGAGAAAGTGTGGATCACCGCCAATGCAAAAATGGAAGTGCTCACAATATTGACGAGAGTTGGCGACATGGCGATTCCTAAAGAATGATGAGTTGACTAAATACCTAGGCGTATGGCGTTAACCCCCTATTGTATTGATAAGCAAGCCCATAGTGTTCATAATAATTAGATAAGCGTATCAATCTCAGCAAAGGCGATCTTTATTATGGGATCTGCAGATTTAGGCAAAAACAACCCAATCTCGCATAGTCTGGTGCAAAACCTGCGGCAGCAATTAATGCGGGTTTTGCCATTCTCCAAAATGGCTAATGCGGACGTAGATTATTTTCTGCGCCATTCGATTGAGGCCTACTTCGCGCCAGGTGAGACCATTTTGTCGCCAGCCGATGGGGTGCCTAAGGATTTGTATTTGATTCGGCAAGGACGTGTTTCAGGACGACGTTTAATACCGGGTTTTGAAGAGATGGGCTTCGAGTTAGCGGCGGGTGAGTTGTTTTCAGTTAGCGCCTGCTATGCAGCTAGGTCAGTTACTTCCAAGTATGTTGCAATCGAGGATAGTTTCTGTCTGGCCTTGCCGGTTAATCAAATGCATAAGCTCGCAAAACAATCAAAGCCCTTTGGGGATTTTTTAAATAACCGCATTCTTAAATTATTGGAAGAGTCACGAACCGCCCTACGCAATAGTTTTGCCTCCCAAGCCTTGACCGAGCAATCCCTCGAAAGCCCCCTGGCTGATCTGGCACTCAAAAAGCCAATCTCGGTATTACCAAATACGCCACTGCAAGATGCCCTGCAATTAATTCATCAAAAGAAGGTGGGGTCGGTATTGGTTGTGGATGAGGCGGGGACTATTCAAGGCATCCTCACCCGCTATGACATCTTAGGTCGGGTGACCTTAGCGCAGATACCACTCGATACGCCAATAGCAAAGATCATGTCCACTGATGTAAAGACCCTAAGCGTGGATGACACTGCAGAGACAGCGGGCTTAA
>JACCDI010486971.1_pt1 | contig 10856 bp, 13 predicted proteins | sample 7442791 | NCBI WGS metagenome assembly JACCDI01 (sample SAMN15323434, study PRJNA562643) | freshwater metagenome | isolation source: river surface water | place: USA:Blue River Watershed | collected 2017-08-15
CACCTTAGAAAAAATGATGAATAGTCGAGACGGTGTGATAGACAGACGAAATCGTTGACAACTCCACGCACACGACGACCTCTGCTAATATTTTTTGTATATTTTTATCCAGAGCACCCCCACCCCAACTACGACAGGGTGTATTGTAATATGGTAATAGAAGAAGAGAGTTAGTATGGTAGGGTACCATACATCATAACACTTCAACAAACCGTCATATGAAAAAAAATATAAAAAAGCTTCCAACCCTATTCAGCAGAAAACCTTCCTGCCAAGCAAAGAGGTGGCGAGAACGATTAGGTCTTCTTGATCTCTCAATCACCCTGGAAGTACAGTCAAGTTGTCAGTTGGGAGGTTTGTTCATGGCAGGCGACATTTTCATCCCTTCAACCGTGGATCAGTCATACTGTCTTCCACCTGCTATCCAACCGTCGGATGAGCTAACTGCCATCTGCGAGATACTCAGAAGTTGATGGACTGCTACCAGATCCGATATCATTTGTTTGTTGATGTCAAGGAAGTGCAACGGATCCTCTCATGTCATCGATACGATAAGGTCCACTCCGCTTTAATCTGACAAGTCATCATTACAAAAAATCGTTCAAGAGGTCGCGCATCGGGCGTTGGAAAATTCACAGAAAATGTTGCAGCAGACTTCTGATTTAGCCCTCTTTGTGGACGGGAGTTATTTTTTGATATAGTAGTTATGGAGCAATCTGAGTCGATCGGCCATATGAAGGCGCAGCATGACGTATCTTGTGAGATCGAGGTGACTGGCCCCAAAGGAACTCCAGTTTTCGCAATAGGGCATTTTCAGGGTGGCAGCTGTCATCCAAATATATGGGATCGGAATGTCTTGTTTCTCGTTGAGTTAGAGATTAAACAACAGAAGCAAGGAAATGATGGTGGATTTATTACCAAAGCACAGGAGAACGGGCCAGCGCAACACTTCTCCATGTAATTGAGAGATTTATTTAACATTCGATCATGCCTAAGTGGACTTCTGGTTGCAAAATCAAAAGACGGGAAAGGGACGGCACCAATAAGCTTTGAAGGAAAAGTCACCCACGCTGTCGTTCAATCAGTTTCCTATGGCTCACACTTCGCTTTTAACAATTGCCGAAGGAATAATGGATAAGATTGAAGTCCTCCGCTCTGTACAACATGGAGGAATTGCAGAGAAGTAAAAGAAACAGAAGTTTCCAAATGCTCTAAAACCGAATGACTTCTAATTATCCTCGCTAGATTGAGGAAATATCGTCAATTTCATTCGTCCCCAGAGGAGTCGAAAAGATATCACTTGTTTAAAAACGACTTTAGTAACATGAACAAACGCAAACCTAGAGAAGACGTGTCGATAACTCATCAACTCCATTTTCCAACGAAAAGTTAGCATGCTTCAACGCCCAGTTATGAAACCCTTTCACCTAAAATAACGCCGTTTTATTTAGATTTTCATTACTACCAAACCGTAAGACTTAAGACGATCATATATCATTTCAACACCATAATAGACGCATTTGGCGACTGATCTTATCACTTCTTGGTTTCATCGACTTTAGCCTGAATAGTATCAATAGCTTTAGGAATTTCGACTTTTGCCCAATCATAGAATTCAATTGCTTTCTCCTTCCCCCATTCCAAAGCGTCGGTAAGGCCAGTGGATTTAGGTTGACCAGAATATCCATTAATATCTTCAGTACCATCCAAAGTAGGGAGATCTCCAGAATCATCCATAGCTGCTTTTGCACAAGCGGCTGCCACAGAATCTACGCAGACAGGAGGGCGCAGTGCTACTTTGATCAAGCCAGGTGTGATATCTGCCAGAGCTTTGAACGGAGGGAGAAACAACAATTCTTCCACGGCTGATCCGTATTCGTAGTTTACTCTAGGCGGAAAGAGACCGAATTCAGATCCTCCATAAATAAATGTAGGTTTTACGAGACATAATTTCTTTTCATCTCCTCCGACAGCGTCAAGTGCTGCCTTTTCCGCAAGACTTTTACCTTCGAAATAACCCTGAAAAAATTCCGGTAACCAATTTTCTTTGCAAGCGTCAACTTCTGACCCAACGGAAATGTAAACAGCACGCTTCAATTTACCACCACGCTTGGCACTATTAAATGCTGCAATATTTGCATCTCCATTCCCCTTGAGAAGGACATCCCTATTGGTACCAACTACTCCAACACATGATACTATGGCATCTGGACTTCCCACAACTTCATCCAACGATGACTCCTCCAAGGACAAAAGATCGGCGCTTTTCCATTCCATTTCTTTGGTCCAAGGTTCATCCTTGCACCATTTGGGAACCGTTCCAGATTTAGTGATGCTTGTGACTGATGCTCCCTGAGCAACGAGTAATTTGCATACACGAGATCCTGCAAACCCGCCGCCCCCGAAGACGGTGACTTCAGCGCTCATGCGTAAAGAGGACGCGGATGAGGACCCCCATCCCGTCTGCAACGCCACCGTTGGAAAAATGCCAGTTTCGAGTGACAACGCAAGAAGTACTGTATTTATAGATTTCATAGATTTCATTTTGCCCATTCCTCTCATGGTTTTATCAAACAGAAAATGGTTCCGAAGTGAGAGCTTTAAAAGCTTTAAGATAAAGAAGATTGTTTTTTGTAGAGATTTTTTTCGGCAGAGAAAAATAAAGGTATTAAAAGTATAATGATCATATGTTACCTTTGGATTTACCTTCATTTTCCGTATCTTTTTGACACCATCTTACGTTGCTTTTTTGTCGTCAACGAAAAGAGCCATATCCAACCTCTCAACAAAGGCCAAATTGACAACCGCCTCTTGATAACCGACGACAGAACCGTCCACCACTCGCCACCGTCACTCACCTGTCACCATTCCCCAACGAGTAATTTTTTCCCGTAAGATGGTATGGCGCACAAAGAATAAATCTCACAAAAGCATAAGAAAATATCATTTCCGACATGAATCTTTCTCAACCGAAACAGTTATCCTTGTGGTTGCTGCCTCCCGAACCTGATCTTTCACGGCTAACGGCTATTCAAGAGGAAATCATCTCACGCCACCCGACCCATCATAAAATGCCGAAGTTTACACCGCACGTAACATTGATCGGTGGAGTGTCCATATCCGATTGTTTTTATGTCGAAAAAGCCATCCATCGAGAAAAAGATTGTGGAGACATTGACGAGAAAATTGCAAATTCGATGGTGCAGCGTTTACAGGAAGCTTTTCGAGGTTTCGGGGGTATCAACATAGAATTTTTAAATGAAAGAGGCGTTTTTGCTGCATTCAATAACGAGGAAGGAAGAGAAACAATCCAATGGAACCAATCTTGTGTATGTTTGGTGAGAAAAAACGAGGAGCTAATGGACGCAATGGCAGTGGCAGATAAAGCGCTGCTTCGAAAGGAAATGAAAGTTGACCGACACTTCAAGCCTCCTTTGTCTGCGCCTCACTTTTCATACGTATATGGAAATATTTCGCAGCATATACCGAAGTCTTTGAAGTGCCCTCCCTCGTTTAGGTCAGAAAAAATGGCAGTTGTGTGGACTTATCCGTCGACACTTGAAGGCGTAAGCAATTGGAGAGTGATAGATAACGTAAACTTAATGTGACATCATTTATTGCGAAATAATATGAAGATTTGGTGGGAAATAAAATACAGGAGAGTGCTACACACCACATACCCAAACAGATGTTACTTCTTATACAGAATATTATGAGAATATTAGGGTGCACACCTTCACGGTCTCAAACTAGGACGTTCCGGTCCAATTGAAGCGATTGAATATTCGCCTCGCCAATGGTGTTGGGTTAATAATCTGACCTAGATGTTGGAGCTTTTTTTGTTGTTCTTCCTCTGCCATGTAACGATTTACAATTTGGACAAGTTCTTCTAATCTATCTGGATTTACCTCATCAATTGGAAAATCATTTGCTACGCCAACAACAGGGTTGAAACGAAAATACTTCGTAGAAGACATACTCGTGCCGTAGAGCTGCGAAGTTCTTCCATCCCCAAAGACATCCTGAAATTGTAGTTGACAAGAAAAGCATGAGCGGTGAAATCCTAATGCACGGTGGATCTAACTGTAATGTAGCACTTACTTCTAACACATGATGAACTTGTTCGGCTGAGTCGTGGCCGTTTAAGTCAACAAGAATAAGAACATATCATCACGAGGAATACTAATTTTGAAAAATCGCTGAATCTCACCATCAGTTGCACTGTCCAAAATTTGTGCAACAACACCATCCCATCCAACACGAGGAGGTACCTTGATTTCAGCAAAACCTGTTGCAATCATTTACATATACGAAAATTAGGAGAAATATCGGAGGGAGGTACATTCCAATAATTCAAAATAAGTGCACTTACATCCAGTCCCGACGGAAACAACCAGTTCTAATGGTACCTATGAAAGACATAGTAACATTAAGGCAATGAGGATCAGGATCTCTTAGCAAACTCTCTAATTCAAGGTACTTACTCCAGGAAAAACTGTTCTGGCTTCGTGAATAGCTACCGCAGTAGGGTTACTTGCCACAATTCCACCATCAACATACAATTCGTCAAAGCTCAAAAGTGGCTTGAAAAATGTCGGTGCCGCAGTACTTGCTCTAAGAGCAATTTTTTGCGTTACTCGAAAAGATCCTGAAAAAAATCAGGGACGCATTAACTACAAGCACCTCAAAACTACAGTGGACAAATGAACAAGTCGGCTGAACATACCTGGGTACCTGGATCCGATTCCGGTGCGAGGAGCGCACTTCGGCGACTTTTTTGTTGCGAAATCAGTAGGTGGAAATGTCTCCACTACCTCATCATGTTCCAACCCCAATCGTTTCCTTGCTTCATGTGGGTCTATACAAAAGCTATCGGGCAATTCCCCACCTCCGTAGTTGTAATTCCTAAGCAGGCACAACTGGCTAGGCGTTGAAGACATTTTGGAAGACACCGCAACTATCAATGGGACCGCAGGATTTGCTCTGCTATCCAACATTCCATCATCTTTTAATATCTCTTCCAAAACTTCCATTAAATTTGATTCGTCATATGATGCAGTCGTTGTTGCAAGCATGATAGGTTTCAACATTGATGTGACAAAAATTCGCTTAATCAGAGTATCATATCGAATCCTTGCATCTGCAGCAGACTCTCTACGCAATCCCACCAGAAACCCTACAATAGCGCCAGTGGATGTACCGACTATCATATCGAAAGCATCGCAAATTTCGACACCCCCAGTAGCTTGAACAATATGTTGCAAAGATGTGACTGCTGCTATTCCTCGCGTGCCCCCACCATCCAAGGAAAGGACTCTAATACCCCGCTGGCCTTTTCTTTTAGGCGTCCAAATATTGTGACCGATTGCAGCGAGCAATTTATTAGCACTTTCTTGCACTTTTCCCGTCAAACCGGATGTAATCCAAACGCTTTTGTTTCGATTCAAACCCAATTGAGGTATTTTACGCGCGATGAAATTGGCCGGTTTACGAATCCATCTGCGCTTCAATTGCTCCACAGGGGCGTACGATGAGCACTCAACGACAGCTTCAATCAGCCCAGACGTAGACCTCAGTGTAGCCGCGGCCTCGTCACTCGCTACAACCATTGCAAGAAGGAGTTGAACCACGTATAAACCACAACGACGCCGAGCATCTGAAATAGAGCAAATAGAGTCGGTGAATTCTTCATTGACGTTGGATTGAATCAAATTTGTTGCATCACTTGGTCTTACCTCGACGTCGTCTTCTACTGCTGAGACTGAAAGTAGCACGACGTTTTCCTTTTGGAGCTTTGTAAAACGCCTCAGCTTCGTTGGCATGCTTCAATAGGATCAGTAGATCCGAAATCAAGCCACCGGATGAACAATCGTAACCCATCTTTTTATCAATCAGACAGGTCGACCACTGTGCGTTTACTTTTAAAATATCATCGGTCACAACCGCAGCGAAATCTTTTGATAGTGCACTCAAATCCCGTAAAGCTCTACAAGCAGTGCATGCTGCTGCAAATGAAGCTTCATGCTGCTCCATCAACCTGGTAGTCCCTTCAATATCCCCATCTAAAAAGTCTGCACCGCCTTGTTCCACAGTTCTTGCTGCAACAAAAAAAAAAAATTATGGTATTTAGCCTATTGAAAAACCGTATTTATCATTGAAAGTTGACAATGTACAGAGAGACCTCACCTCCATCTCGAATGCATTCTAAAAGTGGTAATACCCCGCCGCCTTCATCAAAAAATAATTTCCATTGCCAAGGTTTGTCGATACTTGCCGCAATCGCCACTGCGAGGTGGCGCATATCGCGGCTTATCCTCTTCTCGTAGTGCTCTGGATAACTTCTTTAAATATTTGATGAACAATGATAGATATGCTTTAAATGATTGATTTCGTGGAAAAAAATCAGCCATTAAATCTAGCTAGCGTGTGACTCACAATTGCAATATGTCTTTTTCCGATAGAGTCTTAGAGGGACTCAACGATGATTTGGAACAAAATTTTTCAGTGGTAGAAGGGAAAACTTCAATGTCGTCCAAAATAGATTCTCCTGACAAGAGTGTGGGAAAAAGTTGTGTAACACTCTCATCAAGTTCTTTGGCAGTTTTCTGTATACATAAAAACGAAGCAAGAATGAAATCAATTAGGAATGGATAATCAAGTCTTCAAGCAGGAAGTAACAAAAATGAACACACCGGGTCAATTTGAAAAGATGATGACAATGAAGGACTTTTTGATTGATTTTCCTGATCATTATCTCCAATCGTTTCGGAAGAAAATTTATTTTGCTCTTCCCTATTAACTTCCTCCTGATGCTTCATTTTTAGTAGAATTGATGTTAATGAATTCCCAATAGACGACGAGGATGAAGTATCAGAGGCGTGGGTTGACGAATCATCATTTTCCGTCGAAGGAGCAGTCTTGCCCAAAAAATCCTGAAAAATATCAAGATTTTCAGATCGTGTGGAATTTTCCTGATGCAAAAAAAGAGACCCCAATGTACGAGATGCAGACATCCAATCGTCACCATCTTGGACACTTCTTGGTGTTTTACCTGGTATTGACTCTATTGTTTTTTCAAACTCGCCATCGTTTTTTGAAGGACTTCTTTCTTTTTCTTCTGTTGTCGAACGAATTTTTCTCAACCGTCGAGATGGAACCAAAGGTGGTCGATTTTTCGTTTTAGAATTGATCACAAATGATGCTACTGAATGTTGCCGAGCCCTCACTCTCGTTGACAGAGCTAATACCGCTAACGTTAACATAAACAAAACCATCGCCATTTTCATATGAAAAGATCAGAACAGCAACGTCAGTAAACTGATAATGCTAAGACCATTTCCTGCCCATGGAAGTGAAAACATTGCCCTTTTCCAAAGACTATTGGCAGATGTTGTGCGGGATGTTACTAGCTTGAAATGTGTTTTTGCTGTGGGTTGGACACAATCATTGACTGTTTAGGTTTGTGGTGTCAACACAGGAACAAAACACAAGAGCGAAAGAACGAACCAAATCAGCTGTCAGTGTCAATAAAAACCTTTCAGAAAAAAAGGTACAGTACTAGCAGAGTGATAGGGTGTAGTACGCGCAAAAACGTCAACTTTGATAGCTGTCGAATATTTTTTACAAGCTTTCATTGGACATCTCCAACGGCTAACAAATTTTTGCATGTTTCTTGTGCATGTGCAACCACTGTCATCTGTTACATGTTGGGGGGTGATATTGCAAACACTTTGAGGTCCATTCCCCACATGCCAACTTTTTAAACCAAAAAATCAAAAAGTCACAATCCATTTTTTATTGCTTTTTATCAGTGGCTCATGACAGTAGGTATTGTTGGTTGGTAATAATAGTTTCATATTTTATAGTAACATACCACAACCTTCAATCAAGCTGAAACATATCAGCATGTTGTTTTAACATGAATGATGTTAATTTCATGCACTGCACTTCCTCCAGGGACCACCATGCCATTGAAAACTTGACCATGCTACCATCAAAATTTGTATTTTGCCACACTGCTGACATGTTGTTGGCTCCATGATAGCAGTATGCCTCTTCTCATTCCCATGTTGCCCACCAGGTAGACTGTGTTGCAAAATCTACAATCAATCAGTGTCTTTTGAGTGTGCAAAACTGACATCAAACAATTCACATCCATCACCTCTCAACAAAAATCCTTCAACAACCCCAAAAGTCCAATTCTTTTCCTCAACTCAAAATCCTTTCTCATCAATGCAGAAAATCTCCCAAGAAAAACCAATGTTGAGTTGGACCATGCCAATTTTTTGGACAGATTGTTAGTCTAGGTTACCACAGGCAGGAAAATGATAATTTTGGACCACAGGGCCACTGAAAAGTTAGGGCAAAAATGCAAGGAGAATAGTCAGGAGCTGGAATGACTTTCAAAATTCTTGTTGAAAATGCTAGAGATGAGTATGAAATTTGCTTGCTAGAAAGGAAGCACATGCTGAGAATAAAAAGGGAACAGACATTGGACTTGCAGCAACCAATTCTGAGAAAAAATGTTTCAAATATGGAAGGAATGTACATGTCAGAAAAGACTGTCCAGATAAAAGTAACAATCAAAATGGAACTGGAAATTCAACAACTTGTCACTTATGTGTAAAAACTGGTCAAAAAATGGCAAAATATTAGGAAAATCTGGAGAATTCTTCCAAGCATCTTAAAAATTACAAAACAATGACTTTCTTTGGACAAGACCAAGAAGAAAATGACAGAGAATAGCAATGGGAACAGAAACCAATCAACTACCAAGCAAACTACCAATAATGCAAAAAAACAGAGGTTCAAGGTGCACATGTCAAAGTCAGAAATGAATTTTTGTGCAGCATCAAAAAATTGAGTGAAAATGAGGACAAAGAAGATGTTACAATCCTCATTTGTGCAGTAAGCCTATTTTTATTGATTGGCAGATAGAGGCTTCTCAATTATCAAGATGTAGGATAGGAGACACCAATGCAACACAACATTCACATTTTGTGCAATTGGAGGTACAAACCAGCATACATGTATTGTACAAATGAAAGGTCAAATTGGCAATGCCACAAACACTCTGACAATTTTTGGATTTTTTTTACCTTGATGACAACCAAGAGAAGAATTACAGGAGCATCCTACTTAAAGATGTACAAGTCAATCCCTAGTTTAATTACAAACTCATCAGTATAACCAAGCTACTCAAACAAGGATTCCACCTAATATGGGATAGTAACAAATTGTATGTGGTATGATACAGCAATCAAAAGGAGATGCATTTTGACATAACAAAACTGGAGCTTACATATACCAGGTCCAACCAATATTGAAGTCACAGCAGTATCAAAACTGACAATCAGCAAACCTTGAATATCAACCTATCCCATCAATTACTTAAACAATATAGTGAAGCACAAACAAGAGAAATCACAAAGGCCCTACAAATTACAACCACCCAAGGTTCTACATACAGTCTGCAAAGCATGTGCTATTGTCAAGGCCAAACAGAAGAATACTTAGCATGATCCACTTGGACATGGAAAAGCCACCACATTTAACATGGAAGTCTACAATGCTCCATCCTGTATATAAGGATCTTAATAAAAGCAAGCCAATAAGAATGGATGGCATTTGATGTTTGATAGTCCCATGGGCTAGGAACAGATGGATTTTATAAGTCAAATGAGTTTCATCAAACCAGCATGCAAACAACTCCAAAAATGGAAATCCACAGGAAACTATGATAACATTTTACTCCAGGACAATGGAGACAAAAATAAACTTTTCAATGAACAAGCACAAAATATAGACTGGAAATTTAAAACCAAATATGAATACACCCCAAGAGCAACTTTCAAACACAACAGCCCAGTTGAAGTTGGCTTTGTAACTTTAGCAAGACTTGCTCAAGCGATGTTAATGATGCAAATTTTGATTCAGCAATGAGATTGAACCTAGCAAAGAAATGTTTAAGCTGGGCAAATTGAAATTGCAAACTGGCAATGATTCCTTTTGATAATCATTTAATGACTAGGTATGAAGCAGCTGGTCAAAAACTTCCTACTTGGATCAAGAATCTATGCTTATTTGGTGGCCATCTGAAAAAGAAATGTTCCCATAGTGGCCCATTTTAGCACAATTCAAATGCTAATACCAAGAGAACTGGGATCAAAACTATTAGTGTTGCAGATGTAATGTTTGAATATTGCTTGAATACTTTTCAAATGTCATGTACATGCAACAACAACACAAGTACCACATCTAAAATGTATCATACAACCAGTTTATTAATATGATAGACAACATATATAGAACTGACTATTTTTTATTGTTCATTTTACAATTACAATGATGGATGTCACTTGTACTTGCAGGTTAATGAAGTGACAGTTAAATTGCCACTGTAAGTGGATTTGTTGAGGACTCATTTCTACTTAAAAATCTTGTCTCATCATCACTTGAAACACAATTCACTATAGTTGATTCTGAACCCTGTAATATTTGAAAGTTCAAACAGTAACAATTTCATCTTTTTTATAATTTAATAAATGCTCCATCCCTTCTAATATTGAAGCATCACAATTATGATCAATAAAAATTACTTAGTATTGCAGCACCTGTAATAGCATCCCAGCATCTAAAACAATGCTAACACAGCCATATTATTTCTTCTTCAGTAATATCAGTGTCTTTGCTTTACTAAATATGCAATTGTAACATTATTGTGGTTGAAACACAGCCATAATAGTTCTCATGCCAATATTTGAGATTTCCAAACAACATTTTCCCAAATTCTAGCAATTTGTATTTAAAATCACAATTATGTAATTAAAAATTATTGACAACAGTATGAATTCACA
>JACCDI011050140.1_pt1 | contig 10854 bp, 11 predicted proteins | sample 7442791 | NCBI WGS metagenome assembly JACCDI01 (sample SAMN15323434, study PRJNA562643) | freshwater metagenome | isolation source: river surface water | place: USA:Blue River Watershed | collected 2017-08-15
GAATAGAGATGTCACAGTCATAGAAAACAAAGCTACAATTTAATTATTTAAATTATTTATTTTTCTTAAAAAAATTATAGGCAAAAAAGCGCCTCTAGCGCCAACAATAAGTCACACTAGGACACCAAACTGATGGACAATACCTTCCACAACATAATAAAGGACCATGTATCATCGCATGGTCCATTACATTAGATTACAATGTTATCGAGGCACCACCGTGGACATGTTGGGAGGCTGAAAAATCTTATCCCCTATTGTGGCATGCTGTTGATCCCAAATCTTTTTTCTACTATTCATACGTAGATATACTTTTTGTCACAATAGGGGATAAACTAGTATCTTTTTTTATTAATTTTTCAAAAAAGATTTTATACCTTCATGTTTCAACAATGCATTTTATTTTTATAATTGGTCCCTAAATTTTTCGAAAATACTGGAACCATCAAAAATTAGTGCTGGATCAATTCCAAATATGTGGAGCCTGTTATTCAATATATTCCTTTATATGTCTGATTTTGATGTGAACACAAAAAAACACATACACAAAGTGTTAGTGACACATCAATTTTTCTCTGGTGGATCCATTATCAGATGTCAAAAAAGGGGACAAGTAAGGGTGATTTCTTTTTTGGATCATTGAAAAGTGGATGAGCTAGAGACATTTTAAGGGAGGTTTACAGATAAAGGTTAAAAATGGGTTCTAAATTTTAGAACTGTTATTTCAACTCATACCCACAAATCTCATCCTCTGGAGGACAAATTATGGGAACTCATCCTCTTGGTAGAGGACAAGTTGTTATATATATCATAACTTGGCCTCTAGAGGACAAGTTTTCTAAATGTATACTTTTCTTATTTGCAGGATGATGCTAAAATACAATAAATGAACCATTGACAAATCATATTGATGGATAATAATATCCATCCAAACATCACCACAGACATCATCAAACATCACACGCAGAATATCATTTTGGACTTGATCACCAATAACAGATATAATTTGGATGATATAGCAATCATATAACCACTGCCTTCATTGATCTTTGTGGGAAAGCAACGCCTTCTATTGCAGATGATCTAAAAACCACCCACCTTGTTGCCAGTATCAGATGGTTTTTTCAGAGATCATCAAGTTAAAAGGAATGATCTCATATCCGAAAAAGACGTAAATTGCTTTGACTTAGAACAAAGAGATGAAATTGCAACAAATCAACAACAGCTAAAATTACTACCAATGTAAGCATTCCATCAATAATGAAAAAGGTTAAGTCCAGTCCCATGAAAATGTCTGGACACAGATTAATTGCATCCAGTGATCTTTTTATTGGATATATACCAAGACTTGATAGATATTGATTCTGATTTTATGTTGACTGGGACAATCATTGGTATTCCTAGGAAACAGGCCAGTTATTCAACTATCCAATGGGGAAACAACACTGTGAAAACAAAAATGCAGAATAATCTTCAATCACATGTGATGAAGTGTGACAATATTATGGCAGAACATTTATTTGATGCTTGAAGAAGGTATGATTCCCTTCACCCAGAAGGGAAAAGTTAACAAAATTTGAAATGGAACTTGAAAGTGTTATCTCATCATGAGACTCATGAATCTGTTATGGACCAGACTATGACACCAACACAAAAGATTATAAAATACAGTAAAAAGAAAGGTTGGATTATTTGATTCTAGCTCCAAAGTGCGTGGACCATGCGTTGTCAAAACTTGTAATGTCTCCACTAACTTCACTTGATGACCATAGTCCAGTTAAGCCAGCTCCATCTTTTGAAACCAAAGAGACTGATGGTGATTCAGATAGCAACATTGATGACATTGAAGGTCTTACAGTGAAGCTGCTATGTTGTCTGGAGATATCCACAAAGACCGTTTCATCGAATTTTCATACAATCCAGAATTCATGGAAATGGATGGAACATATGCTCACAACTTTGAAATTCTCTTGTCTTTTACTTATGGTGGTGAACCAGAAAGTATACACAATGTCAACAAATATAATCGAAAAGGTCCTGCAGTTACTATCAATGCACTTAATTGTTTCAAGGAACGGCTCAAGACATGTGCAGTTGCTTGTGGTCTCAACAGACAATTGAAAAAACAATTGACATTTCATTCAAACAAATATACTTGTGGTAAAGTAGATAATTCCAAGGGAACATTTGTTAGGTATAAGTGGACAAACATTAGCATTTCCAAAATGTATTGATTCCTTGGCATTCTGTTGAAAATGTCTTTGATATCTTTGGACATTGATGGTTTAAAATCATTCTGGTATCCATCAACTAATGCCATGATATCTCCAACTTGTCAATGTGAGATCAAAGACTATCCTTGTTGGACCAAACGGTGTATGTCTTATACTAGATTTGTTCAAATATGTGTGGCATTCCATCCAGAATGTGGAACTAGTCAAGAGTAGGATATATGCCATCAATTGAGAAATGTCATTAACCATCTAAACAAGGCAGCCTAGCATGCATTTGTTCTGTGAAAGGAAATGTCATGTGATTAGTGTGATATTCCCAGCAAATCAAATTATAATCCCATCAGACAGTACACCAACAGCAAACCAGAAAAGTGTAGGATTGATTTTTTATGCTTGCTAATGGGTCCAGTGGGCATAATTTCATCTATCACATTGCTGTCTATCAGGTAAAAATGAACAAAATATTGGAATAGCAGAAGATTGTTGGAAACTTCCTACAACACAAAAAGCATGTGTGAATGCATTAGTTTCAAGGTGGACTGTATCACTGATCCTAATTGAATCTGTGAGTTATATATGGATAATTGCTATTCAGCATCTGAATTGTTTGTCATGTTGAAGATAAAAAACAAGATACTAGCATGTGATACAATTTGGACAAATAGGAAATGATGGGATCAAAATGTTATGAATTTGTCAAAGTCTGCAACAATGGGCAATTCAAAGACGTTCTATGATCCTATTAATGGACTTCTTTTTGGACAATGGAAGGATAACAAGGTAGTGTCATTTATATCCACTCTAATGTTCATTGGTAATGGTACAACTATGCAATGGAGTGGAAGAAACAAGATCTCTTTAGCTTGTCCCGAGGCACTTCAAGCATATAATAAGTGTATGGGATATGTAGATCTTGTTAACTTTGATAAGAAAATTGGAGGAACTTTCACAGGAAAATGTAGTTTCAAGAAATTGTACAAGAAAGGCTATCTTGGAATAACGGATTTCATGTTGGTAAATGGATGTGTAGCATGGAATATGTCTGAAAAATTGAGAGGAGTTTTTGGGACTACAAGAGATAAATCAAAAATGAAGAATATATGTAGTTGAATTGATGTTAAATTGGGGAGACCCAATAGTTGAATGTGAAACAACAATATTGTCACCTGTTGATGCTGACAACCATTGTCCAAAGCCAGTTTCCAAATCAGCCAATGTATGTATCTGGTGTGTAGTTTGTAGTTTGATTAAATCTTGTGAGTAAACTGAAGGAATATGGACTTTTTGAGAATATTTCCCCATCTTATTATGTAAATGAGGAAGTTTCAATTTCTAGTTATAATGCCAAGAAATTGTTTGAAAGTATCATGTGAAGAATAAGCATTTTTCCAATGGTTGGTCCTACCATTTCATTGAATGACACTCAACCTTTTGCATTGTCTTTTATCAATGCCAACAATGACAAAATTATTGATTTGTAGTTCATTTACAGTTACATTTAAAAATATAAAAATTGCTGTTTTTATGATTACTAATAAATTACTAATTTCTCAAGATTTTACTTATAATCTGAATTATTACTAACATGCATATCATCAAATAATATACTCTATTTCTAAAATCAGTCTTTTATTTGTTTCCCCCCTCCATATCCTTAAATTTCATTTTGTTTGTATTTACCCAACAAAGTTCAGCCATGTGATCATAACAATAGCACATCACCTCAATGAAGGCATCCACAATATTTAAACATTTATCTAACTGTCTCATTGTACTTTGGTTTTCCAAATTGGATATCTCCCATGCAGATGGATTTGGAGATTTTTTGATGGAAATGTTGGTATTTTCATCATGCAATTCCACATAGATATGAAATACTTCATTGTCTTCCACTTTGCATGCATCTAGCTGATTAATCATTTGCTATCCACATACCAAAACCCAGTATATCTTCCATATTTGTCTGAAGCAAGAGAGCATATCAATTCTGTTACATATAGTGGAATGGGGGTTTGGTTTTGATGTCCTAGCTTGCTTCCATGGATTTTTTGGTGTACTTTGTGTATAACTCAAAGTGCGTCTTTTGAGGATCCACATTTGATGACTTCATTTTGTGGATTAGAATACCACAAAGAAAACAATAACTCCTATTCACAAGGCAAGTCTTGTTTCCAAAAAATATACATTCCATTTTGTCAAATGATTATATGATTATTGTGGCTGATCTGAATATAATTATAACAATTAATTTGTTTTGTGATAATAGTATTTCCATGTTTCATCCACATGTATAGGATCAATTACTAGGATTCACTTTTTGGACATTTGCTTGGTGTAAAAATAATATTTAGTGCAAATCCCTATTTTTGGCCTGCACTTGTCTGTTTGTAACCATCACCTTTCAGGTCCTGCAGAATAAAAACTTGTCCTCTAGAGGCCAAATACTTCAAAATGACCTGTGAAATTGTAATGACTTGTCCTCTATAGGATAGTGTTTTCACAAAAAAGTACACATTTGTTGATACGGGTAAATATACTGTAAATGTACTCACCATACAAGACCATTTTTATGAATATTGTCGATTATTATTTGACTTATATATTATTAAAACTCATCCATTTTTGGTCAGTTTAAAAAAACAGGATCATAACCAGCAAAACTAACTGATTACTAGACTAATTTTTGATTTTAACCAGAAAATTTGCATCCTTGAACCTTGAACTGTTTCCCCTGATTTGGGGAAGAACTTTATTTTCACAAACAAACTCCATAAAATGGAGAGTATTTACCAAAAAAATATATTTTTTAGAAATACATGATGTACTAGATACCATAAAATACATTTATTTGCAACAATGTATACACTTCACCACAACTTTATATTCCAAGACATTTATACCAATCCAAGAGTATTGCTATTTTATGTACATTAATTTGCACTGCATCCTTACAATAAAATGCAAAAATGCAATCCAACCAGACACTACCAAAAACTATATTTGTTAAGCAAAAACAATTGCTTCAAAATAGACAGTATTTCCATGATGACATCATTCTTTGACAAAATGGACTGCCACCATCTAAGATCATTTTCTGTGTTCAAATGTAGTACAATCACATTGAAAACTTACACCTTCATCCAAGCTGGAAGAAAGGAGATATTCCTTGTCATTCTTTATTCTGTCTTGACAAAGGATCAACCAGATACATGCAAGGTGATGATGTGGGCAATGGATGATATGACAGTAATGATGACAGTTTGTTTTCAGATTGTGATAATAATTGATGAAATATTAATGATGTCACTATTTCATGTTGAGATATAGATCAATAGAGAATTATGCCAAGATAATATAAAGTAGATTGTAATGTGGGTTGTGTCATCATTAAATTTGAGGCTCTCAATTCCTCTTACAAGTGTAATCAATTTAGCACTAAATGTACTCTTTTTCTACAAGCAACTTCAAAAAAGGATATCATTTTCAGTAAGACAACATTTTTCTTTTAGAACACATTGACTATTATGTTACAACAAGACAGAATAGAAAGATTTTTCTTCCTCTGCTGGTGGATTTTTTCCTAATTATTGTTGCATTTGGGTTTTTCATTTTGTTTGTTTTCAGCCCATACAAGTGAAGTATATTGTCATAACATCAATGCATTGTTTGAATAAATGCATCCAATTCTTCAAAACAGATATCAAGAAAAGGTATACATTTCACTTTCTCTGATTTAGATGTTTCCCATATTGTTGAATAATTTCATCAATAATCGCTTGTCTGATGATGGCTTGAATATGAAAAACTCTGTCCACTGACAGCTGACACTCATTGAGCTGATCAATTTTCTTCCCAGATGTGTTTGCAAATTTAATGCATCTTGCATTCATTGCAGGACTCAGAGAATGTATTGATTCTTTAACACAGAGGGGAATTGTGATTCTATTTTCATGCCCCGGTTTACTTCCATGGACATATTCAGTATATTTTTGGTACAACTGGAATCAAATATTCCTGAGAGATATTTGACACAACCACAATAAATTAGTTTGGATCAATCTGAGGAACAATAATGCTTATTTACCTTAGTTGGGACCATCCTATGCCCTGTCATGTGACGTTTGAGGACATAGGACAGGACAACAGATATGTCCAGGACATGTCATCAAAATCCCCCCAAATCCTGAACTTGAGGTGAAAAAACACTTTTGGTCATACTATATTTTTTAATGTGCTCACCTGCTTGAAATGCAATGGTAAGTGAAAAATTCAATATTTTTGGATGATGGTTGATGATGGGGGGGGTACATGTGCAAAGCTTCATCAAACCAGTATTCAAATAATCAGATAGGACATGCTGTCTGCATGATTTGAGGACATTTTGTGATGTCCAGGAAATTTCCTGACTAAGTTGTTCACAAGGAAGTGATCTTGTGGCAGAAGATGTATTTAATCATGATTGATACCTGTTGCAAAATCTTCACTCATAATATTGAATATTTTGTGGGATGCTAATTAATGAATTTGGTGGGTACTTGTCAATGGGATCATATATTATGTAATTCTGTCATATGTGAGTTGTTTAATCAAAATAATTTTTACAGAGAATCCCTATTTTGGTGACAGAACACATGCATCAGAGATGATGGCAGTGGCTTTTTAAAAACTTGTCCAGTTTTAAGTAAAACTTTTCCATTTTTGGAAAAGTTTTGGCCTTTATTTATTTTTGATGAAAAATCTTCTTCAAGCAGATGCGTTTTTGCCAAAATTGAGGCATTTGATAAAACAGGTTAAAGGATACTAAATGAGCAAAAATGAAATTGTAATTATCTTGTACTATATCATCCATTACCATGTTTCATCTTAACAAGAAATGTAATCATACTCTGTAAATATTATGTATAAGACACTTTCAACCATACAAATTTGAATGATGTAGGACTTGTGCATTGTTATCTGTTGAATTTTGTAGTAGGTCTATGTGGGAACATTTTTCACACAAAAATTATCTGTCTCAAGTGGACAAGGATGCTTCCAATTTTCACCATTGTGGTCAAAAACCGCCACTGCTAATGTTGCAGCTGCTTTCTAGGGGGGAAACCAAGCATACAGGGTCATCCTAACATACATTGTGAAGACCATTATCTGTTGATTTGATTCAAATAGACTAAGTGGAGCAGATATAACAACAATAATAAAATGTGACAAAAGTGTAGTTGATGACATCCTAGTAAAAAATTATGCAGTATTTAATTAAGTTTTGTAAATCAAATATTGATTTTTTATTTTCCCCTTGTTCTGTTTGTTGTTTGATTTATGGTTTTGTTGATTGATTTGTCAAAAAGGTTAATTGAGACCATGGAAGAAAATGTAGTATAGGCAGATGCTGGATCAATTTGCCATGATGGCTACATAATGAAAAACCCACAAAAAGGCCATGTGGGTATTTAACACTGGAAAAGACAATAAGAAAAGGGGAGTTTTTGAGAAAGAGGTACATCCATAGGATGCTGTGTTTGAATGATGTGCAGTAATATTTATCATCAGAGCAGAACTTCATTATGGTTGAAAAAAGGCCACATCTTGGCTTATACCTGTATTCACAAGTGCTATCATACACCAATTAGAAGGGAATTCAATACACCATCTATCAGGCTCCACAACTATATACTTTTCAGTTTCAGAGATTGATAATAAAAAACAAAAGGGTCAATCATGATATTCAAAAAATTGACAATTTACACAAGTACCTGTTTTTAAATTGAATTTATATCAATATGTCAACACATCATTTCTATTGTGTACAGGGATGACCTTGGCAACATAGAAAAGGATTCATGTGATAGACTTTCCAGTCACCAGATCTGTTGATCAATATTGAGCTATTTGGAAACCTGAAAGAGTATTGTAATAGTATAAATTTTGTTTATCTATGGATTTTTCTGTCCCAGATAGGAACAATACTATAACCATAAAGACATCTGATGCAACAGAATTAAAAACTTTGAAATGAATAAATACTAGATAAAATAAGTAGTATTTACCTACATACTTATGAATAAGTATAACTTTTTAGGATTTTTCCACTTATAAAGCAAGACACCCTCTAAAATGAAATATGTTTTCTGAAATTTTAAAATATCTAAAAGAAGTAGTTGCTTGAATGAGTCAATACCAAAACTTTTTATTTTTTGTGGATGCAATAACCAACATGGAGTATAATCGTTCAATTAAAACCAAGTAGAAAATTTTTGTCAATTCCTTGTATGAGACCAATCTTTTTCTTTTGTTTGAGCTACTTGCTTGGGCAATCAATTGGGCATGGATACTGTGGTTTGCTTCACAGCCAAAACAGTATATATCCGGCATGTTTTCAGGACAAGACACTGTCAAGGTTTTAGTTTAAATTGATTAAAACAAAAATTAGATGTACCTTTATTGCACTTATTCTTGAGAGGTCACCAACAAATAAGGAAAAACATGTCCCCCCTAACAGTACCAGTTAGTATTTTTCCTTCATCAAACTCATCAACCTTGGATTCGAAAATGACATAATGAATTCAGCATCTTTCTTTCCTTCACCCACCATGTGACCACTGCAATCAAGGATTGCCATGACTGCTGACAGCTTACTTCCACGCATGGGTAAAATATCAACAAGATACAACCTCTTGGATATTTTGCAATTTCTAATGCAACTATGCCCAAACAGATCTGATCTCTCTGTTGTTGCTTTCATATTATTTTAATTGATTGATGAAACATTTTCAGAATAAACTAAATCACCTAATGTTTTGTTCTCAAAGATAAACAAGAATAATAAACAAGAAATAAAGCCTTACTTCCAATTTTCATTGATTCCAACATACCTGGCCATTTCAAAAAGTTCTTCAAACTTCAAACCTAGTTGATTCAACAACCTGATCAATTACATTCTCACAATAAAAATATCAGCAATTTCCATCTCCAAGGTTGAATTGTCAGAACGCTGGATATCTAATTAGCAATGCTCCATACATACTTGGGTGCCCATTGATATGACTTCTTTGATGATGCAGAAGAGGACACTGAATGTGATTGGACGTTGAACATGCACAATATTTCACCATCTGCAGCCCTCATCTTTGTTCCACTCTTCCTTTTTTATCATTGAATGATTTCAAATAGCTCTTGTGAAATTGTTGACAATTAAAAATAAATTAGACATATTGAACAAAAAATTGAGTGACAAATCTTACCTTTGCAAGGGGCAAAACTATAAGTAATCTTCAAAGCATGATGCAAAATTTGAGTGTAATGAGTGATGATTGGGCGATTTTTCTGCAGTATCCACCTTCTATCATAGACCATTTTAACTGGACACAAACTTAATACTTGGATAATTCAAAAGAGAGTTCAAGGAAGGTAAGTTGTCATTGTTGTCTTTTGCCAGGTAGATATTGTTGGAATTGTTGAGTTTAATGGGGGAATGGTGATATCTTTTGATACAGTATGGTCAGACTTTTTTAGCATGCCAGTGGTTGATGAAGAGAATTTTTCAAACAACAATGCCTTTTACAGGTTATTTATTTGTGGCCTCGTGATTAATGGATTCATTATCTAATAATATGGGCAGATTATTTACCAGAAAGGGCATATCATTTACTGACCCCAAAGGTAACACATGTTTATGTTGCAGTTTACAATGATTTGAATTTTATTCCAATGAGCATGTATGTGGCAGATATTTTTGGCAATTTTTCAAAAATTTTGTACTCACTGGCATGTGTGTGTGTTTTGGGATTGGTGGTGGAGAATGTGGTTGTGGTGCAGGTTACCCTATTTTTTGTTATGAGCTGAATATGATCAAAAAATACAAATTTAAAATAAAAAATGAAAAAATTGCACAATCAGAAAGGAACAATGGGGAAGTTGGAAAATGTGCCACAATGATTTTTTTTGCATTTGAGTTGCTCATGTTAAGGTGTCAGAATTATTTTCCTCATATATTGCATAGGAACTAATGTTATTGTGTTGATGGATCAAAAACATCATTGGCACAACATATTGTGCTTGGGTTGATGTCTTGTTCATGACTAGTGACCATGACAAACCTCTCACACTTACTTGGAAATATAAAGGCTTGGTGTCAACAAAAGACAAGTCGTTTTTGGATGAACATCTCCATTACATTGACAATAAAACCCTTTATTCAAAATTAACTATTTTGTAGATGAAGCCAAATAATTCTGCCTCTAGATGTCAGTATTCTTGTTTATAATGTGATTACTCAGTTGGGGAAATGGCCTCTCATCACTCTCCAAAGACCCTATTCCCTAACCCATATGAAAAATGAATTCAATCTTTGCAAATTTAATAACTTCAAGAGTTCTTATCTTTTTTGAATTCTGTCATTGTATTTGAATTAAAGGATACATTCATCCATGTTGGATGATGATTTGTCTATTCTAGCTCTCACCAATCAAAGACTTTATCAAAAACTTACTCACAAAAAATTCCAGAATGTAATAAAAAATATTTAGCAAATGACTATGAATACAAAACATCAAAGTGGAGGGAGTTTCCCCCTTTCACCCTTTTATGACCACATTTCTAGATCTTTGTGAAAATAAAAGGAATC
>JACCDI010478859.1_pt1 | contig 10852 bp, 4 predicted proteins | sample 7442791 | NCBI WGS metagenome assembly JACCDI01 (sample SAMN15323434, study PRJNA562643) | freshwater metagenome | isolation source: river surface water | place: USA:Blue River Watershed | collected 2017-08-15
ACTCCCGTATGCAATTGATGTAACATTTGATCGCGCGTAATACCCAATGTTTCCGCAGCGCTATATAAATACAATCCGTGACCACCTTCATCTTGTACTTTAGCTAACAATACAGCTTTTCTTCTTAAAGAAGGTGCACGGGTAATCCAATTGGCTTCTGGCAACATACCAACGATTTCGCTATGTGCATGTTGTGAAATTTGACGAATCAAAGTTTTTCTATACTCATCAGGCATATAATCCTGAGGCTCGATCATGATTTCTTCATCTATTTTCTTTTGGAAAGATGCTTCAAAGGATACTTGTGTCATAGTTTTATTTATTAATACAAATATAAGTTAGTATTTGCTATTGGTAAATTGATTTTTATCACGATTTGTACTAAAACAGCTCATAAAGCCTCTTTGTTGAATTAATTAGCAAAAATAAAGCGTAAGGTTACACCGCCCGTTGTGGTAGTCATTGGGAATGAATTAGATACATAAGGGATCGTCTGTCTTCTATCATAGAAAAAACGCAGGGTAATTTTATCACTTACGATATAATCTGCCGACGGCGATATGGATATTACTTGCTGACCTCTACTAATTACAGATAGATTTTGCGCAATAAACGTATTAGTCGTTTTATCGTCTCGCAAACCGATATCTAATTTAATATTCAGGTCATTTTTCAACTTCTTCACACCAGCAATGGCAAAAGGCAATACGATGCCTTTAACACGCCAACCAGCACCAAAAACAAATTCTGCACTTTTCACTTCACTTACTTGATAATCGATCAGACTTAAACTTGAGGTTCTTGACTTTTTATACTCAATATGAAAAGTCATTTTATTTTTCAAGGCTAGGTCTACGCCCAATATAGGATTGAATTGCTCATTAATGGTAATATTGGGCACTTGATAAAAAGGCACTAAGTTATTAGAATTAGAATCTATAAAAGAAGGGAAGCCAATAGATAAAGCATCTCTGTAGAACAAAGAAGATACGAAGCCATTCATGGAAAGTGTGCCGGTGTAGGCATGATTAACTACTACATTGGTAAAGATTTCTTTCAATTTAGGCAGTTTTGCCAAGCCGGTGTAAGAGAGTTTCCAATTAGGTAATGGTAGAAAATATTTAAACGGATTAGCTTTAATATGATCAACTTCGTTGTTCATTAATGGAATATCCTTAGCTGTTTTACCACTATAAGCCGCTACAAAGGAAGGTATTAATACAGCTTGCGAAAACTTAGTATATCCTTTGCTATATGCAGGATTGGTTGGATCTGGCAAACCAGCTATATACGGATTATTAGCCCCCAAACGATTAGATACTGTAGCCGTATTAGCTATGAAAGTATTAAATAGTTCTGTATTAGCGCCACCATCTTTAAACATAGATTTCACACCTATATAACTCATCGTAAACGAACCTGTTTCATACGGATTGTTACGGTCAAATATGCCATCATTATTGACGTCTTTAAATAATTCACTGTGCGATTTTGAAAATGTTCTATTTAAAGATAAATCTACCCTTAGATCAGATATTGGCTCCAAGGTTCCCGTTATAGATAAATTTTGAGAAAAGGTTTGTCTGAGTTGTCCATTAAATAAAGTGTCTTTGCTCAAACGACCTAGGTTTGCTTGTTGTTCAAACCAAGAATTATTAGGTTGTCCGCCGAATACATAATTTAATCCTGGCTGCATCGATTGAGGATTTAAGCCAAGGGCAACTGAGCTATCCATAAAACCTGGCAATGTTGTACCACCAGTTTCTGTGTAATTTAGGGTTGCTCTTTTAATCATGGTTAGCAGCTTCCCAAAAAATCTTTTAACGCCCGTAATACTTGTTTGTGTTTGTCTTTTTTGTAAACGCGCTAACTTTTTCTCTAGTGTAATTTTTTGTTTTTCTGCCTTTACTAAAGCTAACTGCTGCTTACGCATAATTGATTTTAAAGAATCTAATTGCTTATTAGTATACTTCGCTATTTGCATTGGCGTTAGTTCAACTCCATTGATAATAATCTTATTTTTTTGTTGTTCCAATAGTTTTTTTGCTTCTTCAGCTTTTTGCAATTTAGTTTTTTCCTCTTCTTTTGTATTAGAGGCACTTTCTTTAGAGGACCCAGCTGTCGCAGTTTCTTTTGCTCCTTTAGTACCTTGTTTCTTATCGTCGGATGGAGCTGCATCCATAACTTCAAAAGGATTGTTTTTGCTAATTAAATTCTTAACCGAGTTTGGCAATTTAGCATTTGCATCTGTTCTTACAGGTTGTGAAAGCATACGCATCCATCTCGACTTATTGTAGAGTTGCGTAAAATTCATCTCTCCATTAATCTGAATATTTTGGGTGTTTGCAATAGTATTACCCAAGCTTGCAGCTATTCTCGATGCTGCTGTCCAGTTATAGGTAGTTCCGTAAGTCAATCTTAAACTTGTCCAATCAGTAAGCGGAAATTTATTCAAGGGTACGTTATAACTTGCATTGGCATTTTGTGTATACAAGGTATTACGACCGCCCGTTTGTAATAATTGAATTAAGGTATCTTGTTTTTCTTTGGTATCTATTCTACCAAAAGGTTCATCTATTCTAGAATTATTATTTGCATTTAAATCAAATGAAAAAGAGTTAGTTAATTGCCAGCGAATCGTATACGTTCTATTCCAAATAAAGTTCTTAAAATAGGTTGGATCTAATGGATAAGCAGCATCGCCAATAGTTCTCATTTGCGTTTCATTAAACACTCTGTTTAAATCTGTTCTAAATGTCAAAGTAGATGGAACTAAATTAAGATTAACATCTCTTACAAGTGCCCACCATTTTGATCTCGACTTGATTAACTTTTTAAATGGTTCAATAGGTTTTGATTTGATACTGTAGGTATAACCAATGCCCAATTTTTGTTGCGTAATTTCATCACGCTCTATAAGTGGATTTCTTTTAAATTGTTTATTATAGGAATAAGAAAAGTCGAAATTTTTTATGCTTAATGGCGAAACAAATTTTCTTTGTTTCTCCTGATTACCCATAATTCTAACGTTAGTAAAATTGAAGCTGAAAATACTTGCGAAATCTTGTGCTGCATTTTTAATACTATCACGTTGCGCTGATGAACTTGCTCTATTTAATTTATCAGCAAACTTCACATCTAAATCATAAGGGTCAAAGATAGGATTGCTTATCGTTGATGAATAGCCAATATAAAAAGGCAGTTGTACACCCCATTGTTTTGGCAATAGTTTACCTAAGCTTAAATTGGTAGATGCGTCATACTGGTAAAAATTATCCCTAAAGCGCTGATTTAATTTTTGATCGATATTGCCATAACCACTGGTATGCATACTACCGCTAGCACGCACACTTCCTAAATCTGCTAATTGAATATTCACTTTACCGGATGCTGCATAGCCAGGTTCTTGATTCATACCCGTCATACGCATTTCGTTAAACCAAACTTCTACACATTTAGTCAATCCATCGTCGTTGGGTGTTGCAGTAGTTTTCTTTGGATTTAAAATGCCGAGCATTATGGTTTTTGCTTCTCCCACATTTGGATTACCAACAATAACAATGGTATTGCCTTTTGCATCGACAGTTTGATAAGGGATATAACTAGGTAAGCCTGCATTATTACGTGCTGTTTTTGCGGCAACCAATTGATCTAATACTAATTCTAATTTATTCTTATCTGGCCATATCTGATAAGGATCTGCAGTATTGTTTGGCGTAACGGTTAAAGGAATTTGATATTCATAATAGTTATTGGTAAAATCGCTACCGATACGAATAGCAGCACATACATCACCGTCTTTTAAGGGAGCTTGACCTAAGCGAGATTCAGCATGAATGAACATCTTCATTGTAGAAAACTGTCGCATATCAATACCTACTTCTTTGTATACTGCTCTTGCATCACCATCTTTCAATCCACACACTTGCAATGACAAAGACTGCTCATTTAATTGAATATTTTGCCCGTTTGAAACTGCACTTTGTTGACGGATGATACCTGGAGGCATAACATAATTTACAGGAGCGCGTTGTCCATTTTCTTCTAAGCTTACAGAGGCAATTGCAAATTCGGTTGTTTTTTTATCAGCTTCTGGAATATTTTCACCAGGAGATTGTAAAGAAAAAAGATACTGACGCCATTGATTTCTTCCTAGTTCTAACCTAGCTAAACGAAGTACAACACTATCTTCAAAACCGTTTAAATATAATCGCATAAAACGAATAGATCTAAAATCAGCTATATTCCCAATCTTTTGTTGATACTCCCGAATAGGTATTTTAAATTGATACCAAGTTTCGGGCTCTGTATTACCATTCGGTAATTTTACATTACTTACTTGCTTACTTACAATAAAGTTAGTACCCACTTGCATGTTGGGCTGTACGTCTATACGGTATTGAAAGTAATCTTCTGATTCGCTCAAGGCATTATCGCGATTGATATCTTCCGTTTCTGGCAAGGTAGTTGCTGCATTAGAAACGGCAGCATTAGCAGCAGGAATAGGAGAATTGCCTTGAGGATTATTAAAGTATTTATAACGCGAAATTGCACTTACTGTAGGCTGATCAAAAACAGCATCTCTAAAATGCTTGAAATTGTCTGTTGCCGGATCGGCTATGGCATCTAGATATACTTTAGAACTTGTACCAAAACTTGTAGCTAATCGATCTAAATAAACTTTAAAAAACGCTTGCTCTTCTTCATCTGTTAATCCATCATAACCTACATCTTGTACTGCTCTTGCGCTTGGGTCATTATCAAAGGAGCGGGTAATCTGTTGTTGAAATCGAGGAATATACCCCCAGATACTTTGATCTAATTGTGCTGGATTTTTAGGTGCGGCTATTCCATTCTCGAAAAACTTTCTTGAGTCTTTCATCACATCTTCTGAAACGTTTCCTAAGTTGATATACATAGAACCATTAGCAGATGGATTACTATTATTGATAAATGGATCTAACATCCAAAACTCTATAAATTCTACATTCGATGCTTCAAAATCACTATACTCAATTGGTCGCATAATACCGCCCCATCTTGCTTGTGGGTCTTTCAAGGAACCATCTGTATTTACATTTTGATCATCGAAATTATAAGGTCCACGTTGCTTAGGATAAAAACCAAGATCTAATGTAGTTAATGCATTTTGCAAAGTTGTATAGGATCTTTGTGGAAATACATCTTGCAATTGTACTAATCGAATATAATGTTGATTGACATCTTTTTTTACATTAGATGTGGTACCTCCAAAACTTGGATCTACCAATTGAGGCTCTATAAAATACCATGCCAATCGGGCTCTATTTCTTCCAATACTAAGTTTGTTATTATCAGCAGCTTCTGGGAATAAAACACTACCATACTTGTTCAACGCATTAAGTGGCGTAGATGCTAATGACCATGACAACATAGGTGATTTCAAATCATAACTGCTTCGTGTACCTTCAAAATCATCAATATATACAGCACCTTCTGGATCAGCACCTGTATTAATTAATTTAGATGAACCAGGAAAGATACCAGCGCCTTCAGCTGAAAAGGATAGGAATGACGGTGTAGTCGTTGCGTAAATAGGTAATTTATCTAATAATCGGGTTATGAATTTAGATTCAGATTGGTAGTTGACATCAACACCTAATACCGTATTTCTAATTGGATCTTCGTTTATAATTGTTTTTTGGGTGAATGGTCGTTCGGTTAATTTCATAACGGTTGAACCAAAATTGAATTTTTCATTCAAATAATAATCCAAACGAATACCCATTAAGTTTTGTTGCTGAAATCCAAATGTGGCATTGTCTTCATATTGGATATTAATAGGAATGCCGGAACTTAAAATACCCGTATTGGTAATTTTAATTCTACCCAAACCATAATCCATTTGAAAATCTATATTCTCTAGTAATCTTTGTCCGCCTGCAGTAACCGATACAGAACCTTGTGGAATATTAAAACCGCCTAAGAAAATTTCTGATGAAGAAGCTGATTTATACGTACCTCTCATCATATATCTATTATTTTGCTGAAACTGACGAGCTATAGTTTTAGTAGAATCATAAAGAATTTGATACAAGTATTTGCGCTGCAATTGCGGATCGTTAGCAACAGCTGGAAGTAAATCAGATCCAAAGGGTTCTAATACGGGGAATATCAATTTACCTTGTTGGGTATTGATGGTTAGTCCTTCTATGAAATCGAAAACACCATCAGGCGCTGGATCATTTTGAGGATTTAAACGATCTAGATTTAAAACACTAATTAAGGGCACACCTGCCTTTACGCCTTCTGGTAAATATCTTTTTTCTCCTCCTCCTGGATCTTGGAATAAAATATTTAATCTAAAATCTTCTTTTGAAATTCCATATCCACCTAAAGCATAAATATTCTTCATCATCAAATTCCAAATCGGCAATTGAGGTCTTGCAGAAGTTCCTTTCAATAACTTCATATACATGACCTTAGTATTGGTAGAATCGGGCGGAAGATCCTCTGCGAATTCACCCACCTGAAAAACTTGACCATTATACGTATAGCGATAAGATACCGCCAATATATCATCTGGATTTAATTGCGTATTTAAAGAAATGTAGCCTAACTGTGTATTAAAGGAATATTCACTTGTTGCTAATTTTCTTGCGGTCGTGCGTTCAAAATCTAATCCTTGTTTAAAACCTAAAGCTAAGGCAGCACTCGTTGCATTACTTTGCAAACGCGCATTACTTGTTTGCATGATCATATCATACAAGGTATTAGCTCTATTGTCCGGATAGACTGGCTTAGCTGCATTAGCTATACTAGCATTATAAGGTTTCTGTTCTCCCAAATCCATGAAGGCCAATATATCGCGAACACCTTCTACTGCTCCCGTACGATTGGTAACCCAAACTTCAATTTTATTAATAGTAACTAAGGAATTGATTAATGGATAGTTCTTTAAACTGGTATTGTATTGATCTTTAAAATACTGACCTAATAAGAAATGTCTATTTTCTTCGTAATCATCAGCTTTTGCAGAAAAGGTTTGTGCTTGTCCACCACCTTGTATAGTTAAGCTTTGTTTTTTTGATTTTTGTTGCGAAACAACACCTGTTACCCATAACTTTCCAAATTGTAATTGTGTTTTTAATCCAAATAGCGATTGAACACCTTTGATTAAATTACTTTTTAATGGGAAACTAATATTACCGGCTTCAATCTTTTTAATAATCTCATCATCTTTACCCGTGTAATCTAATTTTTGAACATTCTGAAAATCAAAAGTTGCTTTGGTATTATTGCTGATATTGAATTTCATTTTATCGCCAATAGCCGCAATAAAATTGATATTCATTTGCATATCAAAATCGAAGATGCCATATTTTTGAGCACGTTGGGTAAGTGCTGGGTTTTTAATGTTTTGCCAATTACCACCAAATCTCACGTCTACATTTCCTTGCGGCCTTACAGAAATAGAACTACCTCCAAAGATGCGATCAAATATCCCATCTTTATACATGACTGGTAACTGTGGTTTCTTTTCAAAAAGCGCCAAGGCATCTAATCTTCTTCTCCAATAAGCTTGCTCATCTTGCTTGGCTTTGTATTTCAAATATTCTTCTCGAGTAAGATAGGTGGGTGTTCTAAAATAACGTCCTCCAATTTTCTCAATAAAATAATAATTACCATCAACTGGGTCATATTCTATTTGCTTTGAAAGATTAGAAGGATCATTTAAATCAAAACTGGGTGTTTTTTTACCTGTTATAGGATCTCCATTACTATCGTCTATTCTAAACTTTAATGCGCGATTGGCTTCTTTTTGAGTACTATCTTTATCGGCAGCAAAAACAGAGGGATTCTGATATAGCAAGAAAAGGATTGTTGATACAACAATCCATTTTCTATTTTTTTTATTTTTATTATTCGTTCTTCCCGACACTAAACACTTCATGTTTAAATCCTAAATTAATCTTAACGCTTGTTTTATTATTTCTTCAATGGTGAGCGAGGCTATACCATCTATTTTATTTAGTGCATTTTCAGCAGCTACTTTATTAATGCCTAAATTCACTAAAGCTATTAACGCATCTTGCTCAATAGTATTGTGTATTTTGGTCGTATTTGTAGAAGAATTTTTATCTACTTGCAATTTCCCCTTTAATTCTAAAATAATACGTTGTGCCGTTTTAGAACCAATACCTTTGACCCGCTCTAGGGTCTTAGCATCTTCCGTTGAAACAGCTCTTTCCAATTCTTCAGGGGTTAAAGAAGATAAGATTATACGAGCTGTTGCAGCTCCTACTCCATTGATATTCAACAGTTGACGAAAAGTTTGTCGCTCTTGCTCGTCGGCAAAACCATACAATACCCAAGCATCTTCACGTATTTGTAAATGCATCCAAAGGAGGCAGGTATCTAAATGTTGTATCTTAGAAAAGGTCTGTAAGGTAATATGAATTTCATATCCCACACCGCCTGCTTGCAGATGCAACATAGAGGGTGATTTGTAAACTAAATTTCCTTCAAGAAAGGCAAACATACATCTTCAATTTATTACTTGCAATTTACATCAAATAGTTGATTCTATTGCAAAAAAAAGCGACAAGAGCATCTTGTCGCATGAGTTTAAATGTGCTTTTAAGGGGATTACCACCATTGATTCCATCTGCTCGATAAACGGTAAATAAAAGTGATAGATAGGGTTGAATAGGCATCTTTATCTGCACTATTCCCTCTTTTATCACCCACATTTCTTTGGTAATTGGGAATTAGCACCCAAGTCTTATCATAAATATCTGTAGCAATGGCCGCTTTTTCTGGACTTAAACTAGCTGTAAAAACTTGTGGATTCACATATTTATCGCTTACATCATCCAATAAATCGGTCATCGTTGTTCTATAAATATACTCCACTCCTAATGATACTTTGTGATTTAAATCCCATCGCATACCAAAACCCATAGGAATTGCTACTTGCCATAGGCTTGGCAAAGCTGCACTGGAAGCACCTGTAGTACTTAAGCCTACGCCTTCCGTGTGTAAATCAATTAAATCTACCCATTGTTCTCTTCTTGTAGCTCTGTTAATGTACAATCCTTGTGGTTTATAGTGAAAAACCCCAATTCCTCCTGTAATATAAGGCTGCATGCGTCTTCTAGATCGATTTGTTTCTGTATTCATTCTAAAAGGTGCAAATTCAAACATGATATTTCCTTCCCAAATATTGGTTCTCACATTTAAATTGCGATAATAACGTTGAGCCGCATCCTCTTCCATGCTTTTAGCTTTTTTAGCTAAATCTTCATTAAAATTATCAGAGGCGTATAATTTCCCATAATTCACACCAAAGCGAAGCGAAAAAGCAGGTACAAAGGTATATCTGAATAATAATCCACCCATGAAGGTTAGATTTTTCTTATAATTCGAATTCATGTAATGATCCATAGAACTTGCAGTGCCAATATCACCCCACAAATCTGATAAACCGATGGTAGTACCCAATGAAAACCCGGGTGCTTCAGAATAATAATCTTCAATTTGTGCACGCACAACTGAGCTACTTATGATAAATAAACTGAATAATAGTATTAGTTTTTTATTTATTCTTTGCATGTGCAAATTATTTTTAAAAATACAAGTTATCATTTTTTATGGTAATTATTATAGGATTTTGAAAAAAAATTAAGCGCCCTTAAAGCTTGCTTTTCTTTTTTCTATAAATGCGCTAATACCCTCTTTTTTATCTTCTGTATCGAAACAAGCACCAAATCGATCTATTTCTTGTTGCAATCCATCTGGGGCCCCAATAGCTGCTTGGTTTACCAAATGAATAATATGGCTAATTGCGATAGGTGCTTTTGTACAAATTTTTGTCAAAATGCTCTTTGCTAAGGGTAGTAATTCCTCTTTTGGCACCACATGATTAACCAGCCCCAATTGTAATGCTTCACTTGCAGTAATCATATCGGCTGTCATCAGTAATTCCATCGCTTTCCCTTTGCCAATTAATTGCGTCAATCGTTGCGTACCACCATAACCCGGAATTAAACCAAGATTTACTTCTGGCTGACCGAATTTTGCTTGTTCGCTTGCAATTCTAAAATGACAAGCCATAGCCAATTCGCAACCTCCACCTAATGCAAAACCATTAACCGCAGCAATGATGGGTTTAGGGAATTGCTCAATTTTGTCGAATACTAAAGCAGCACCCACGCTTGCAAGAGCTTTCCCGCCAGCAGATTGTAATTCCGTAAACTCGGTAATATCTGCTCCTGCAACAAAAGCTTTCTCTCCAGCACCGGTTAATATTACCGCCTGCACGGAAGTATCCATTTTTGCGGCATCTAAGGCAGCACCTAATTCTTGAATAAGATCTTTATTTAAGGCATTCATTTTCTCCGGACGATTCAAAGTAATCGTACAAATACCTTGTTCTGTATGTGTTAATATAGTTTGATACATAATTGCTTTATTTAAAATAAATCTGATCGGTTATTATTTACCCACTCATGGATATAATCTGCAATAGCTGCTGTGCTGGTACCCGGCGCAAATAGTTTACCTACACCTAATGCTGATAATGTTTCCATATCTGCATCTGGAATAATACCGCCGCCAGTAAGTAAAACTCTGTCTAATTGTTTAGCTTTCATTGCTTCCATTATCTTAGGGAAAACAGTCATATGTGCACCACTCAAAATACTAACACCAATAGCATCCACGTCTTCTTGCAAAGCAGCATTCACAACCATTTCCGGTGTTTGTCGCAAACCCGTATAGATGACTTCCATACCTGCATCACGCAAGGCAGCAGCAATAACTTTTGCACCTCTATCATGCCCATCCAATCCTACTTTTGCCACTAATACAC
>JACCDI011095696.1_pt1 | contig 10850 bp, 8 predicted proteins | sample 7442791 | NCBI WGS metagenome assembly JACCDI01 (sample SAMN15323434, study PRJNA562643) | freshwater metagenome | isolation source: river surface water | place: USA:Blue River Watershed | collected 2017-08-15
CTTGGAGATGCTTTTGTTTATAAGACTGTGATCCAGTCAGAATCTCAACAAGTCCCTGTATCTAGCATAGAGCAGTATATGAAGGGCAACATAGAGATTGAATCATAGGTCAGATCTACTGACATCTCTCATGCAGCAATTTGAGCTCAGAGACAAAGAAGAGCAAAGTATCCTGAGGATCAGGAGCATCATCATTATTCACTACCAAAGTGAAAAAGACACCACCTGTCAGCAAGACAAAGAGAGCTACAAGTGAGAACTCTTAAGATTGTCAGTTTTGTTGTCACACTCCATTGGATCAGAAGATTACCAAGATATATCTTGTGACTTATAGGCTCTATAAGGGTTGTTGACATCAGGTATTACAAACATTACGCTGTCTGACTCTCCATAAACTACTATACCACCAAGACCTTGTGTAATGGCTAATGCTATGTGTAAGGCCCATCTGCCTATTATTGTAACAGACTCTGCACATTTAGGACTATATGTGTTATACTCTGCAAATACAAGAGCTTCATAGAGAGAATTGGTTGTAATCTTTAGAGCCCATTGGAGAAGATCCTTAACTTTACATTCTAAACATAGTTGTTCATTCATTGGACTCTCTGCTAATCTTAACTTGAGCGTCTTCAACTCTCTCTTAATTAACTTTCTTCTTGACATCAGTTCTGTACAGACATTTGATGTCATATTTGTACCAAGAGTATGCTTACATATAGTGTGTGGCATCTCTAATATGCATTTTGTTCCCAAAAGGCAACTTCCCAATCAACTGAGTGATTTTGAAAGTTGTAATCATGACGCAGCCACACATTGTTGTAATTCTGTTTAGTCCTACTGCAATATAGCATTAAATCTTATCTTTTTGTTTTGGTTCCTGGTGTTAAAGAGCAAAATGTATCAAGTCACAAAAATGGAAGAAATTTACCAAAAAAACAATACAATTCAATCTTTGAACCAGTTTCTGGCTCCCAAAATGCAATTACACACCACAGGTAGATCAAATTGAAAAATATGAGAAAAGAATGCATTTATTATGTACATCTGTCCAGCATCTAATCAAAAATGATTATCACTATAACCTCCAATCCACATCCACAGTAAACACCAGGAACCAAAACAAAAAGATAATGAGGGTTGTAGTTTTCATATAAATTTCTTTGTTTGTCTAAATTGAATTCACAATGACAGTTTGAAGAGTACATACTATGGTCCAGGAAAATGGAAGATAAATCTGTCATAATAAATGATTTGTCTGATCATCCTGTCACAAAACAGAAATTTAAAACATTACCAAGGCTACTTGCAGCATCATATTGTCCATACATTGGGCAACATACCTACAACCTACAGTGACAAAAACATCAGTTTGCAACTCAATGTCAATAATTTTTACTATTCACAAGGAATTATTAAGTACTTATTTTGGAGTCAAGGAACAAAGATAAGAGTTGACGCATCTGTAAACATGACAAATTTTGTTAAGGATTAGGAAGAGAGAAATATGGTAGTATTATTATGTCAATGTACAAAAAAGAAATTCTATCTTCAGTGGCAGACAAAAGATGAAAACTAATTCACTTGAAATAAAATTATGTTGTGATATCTGTAACAATAATGTCTTGTCACACCCTTGTGATCCTCAAGGATGTTTACATAGTATGACGCTTTTGACTTTTTGCCAAATTTATCACCAATGATGTGTTTGTACATGCATCAAGTATCTAGTCATATCAATCAGTTTGCAAATGATACCCAATTTTGACTCCATTAATCTTCTGATAATCAATTAATCATTGTGGATGATTTTGTCTGTGGAACCTCATAATGGTGTCATCAATGCCAGAATAATTAGTGAGTAGCTGCAAGTGGTGAAGTAATCAAACTGAGGTGAAGAACAAGAAAAGTTAGTATTACACCCTCTAGAAGTGCCATATCCTGTGGGGGCTTCAAACACAACACAATGTGATGAAATTTTATGATGTGATAAGTGAGGAGTTGTTGAGGGCTGTTGAAGGCTTATGAATTGGGTTTCGGAGGGTTTTGTGTTGAGGAGGTTTTGGGTGGTTGATGAGGATACTGCATAGTTTTGTGGAATGTGGTATCTCTAAATTAAGGTATCTTTTAGCGTCGTGGAAAACTTTCGTCGGAATCAATAGAAGCGAGAATTCATACAGAGTCAGGATTCCACATTGTCTTTACAAAACACTATCTAAATTTTAGTGACGACGCTTTCTGGACATGATTTCATGGCCGAGCGGTCTAAGGCGCTACGTTAAGGCCGTAGTCTTCACGGGCGTGGGTTCGAATCCCACTGAAGTCAACTTTTGCATTCTTTATATGGCCCTCTGGGAATTGTTGGAATGGTTGACATCAATGAAAACAAACCTACTCTTCCCTTGAACAATTTTTTCATTTTTTCCAATAAAATGAGTGAACTTGTCCTCTGTTCTTTTTCGTCCTTTTCTTTTCTTTTCACCCGATTCTAGGAATACTAACTATGAAAAACAAACCATCGAGATGAACCCTCATATCTTTATCTTGCATCCCTCTAGAGTGATTTCCTCTTATTATTATTTAATGATTTCTATTACTGACTACCTTCACCCCCTTGGATTTCAACATCAATTGCTGTTGCATTCATTCTAATGAGCAGCGTCACCCTTCCTGCCTTGGCTGACATAGACCCCTCTGATCTGAACCCCCTCCCTGTCAAAGATGATGGCACCATGGCCACCAGTTGCCAGTTACCTATGTCAGCTCTCATCCCTCTCCCAGTTCAGTCTTTGTTCCAAAGACTCTGATGTCATCATCTTCAAAGTTCTCCCCTCCAGCAACTTGTCCCTCAAATACTGCAAGGGGAAGGGGAACATTGTGGTGAGGTTGGGGAGCAAGGTGGTCATGGAGATGATGGTGTAATGCCATATATTTATGGAGATGAACAAGCTGGGGTGGTTGAAGTACTTTTCTTCCAGGGACAATAAAGAGTTCAATGAGTTTGTGTAGACAGTAAGGGAATATTCCAGGGAGGGTACAATCTTATCTTGCTGGAGCTGGATGAGTTATTGTTTGTCATTGAAAGGTTTTATGCACAAGAGGAAGACCATGCACTGCCATCAATTTTTCAACAATCAATATTTAGTTTTTCCCATTGATGTCACAAATGTTGCAGCACAAGACTGTGGATGTAAAAAAGACAGTATGCTGCCTAAAAATTGATTCTGCAACATTTAATATGAAGTTGGGAGTGGACAGAAGATAGGTCAGAGCCAAGTCCTTTGGGAGAGGGAGGAGGGGCAGGGACAGGGACAGGGAGAGGGAGAGGGAGAGGAGTGCAACTGTTGGCTTTTGAGAAGTCATCAATGTTGACCAGGTTGTCTTCTCCTCCTTTGCTGCCACCATAATCACGCACATTGTTATCATTATTACAGTTCTTTTTGTCTTCTTCATCAACAATGTTGTTGTACAGATATTCCAACCCATCACATCCCAGGTATGAGAGAAATATACACTCATGTATTGAAATATCTTAGACTTTGTCTGTTGTTGTTTATGAGTTGTTTTTGTGGAGTAAATAAAAACATCAATTATATAATCATATAAAAATTTAGTATTTCTTGTGCTCAGTGCTCTTAGCTATAATTATTTCATTAAGTTCATAAATATACCAGAAATTTACACAACAAGGAGATATGAATATTGCCATGGTTTTTGTTTCTATTGGGTTCACAGTTGTTGTGGAAAACTTTGTTGTGTTTTCTCAAAAACCAAGCAAAGAATCAGGTCATTATTGATGTAAATATCATCCATTGGTTTTACCTTTTTTGCCAGTAATGTGTAAATAGTGTTAACTGGGGTAATTATTACTTTTTCTGTTTAAACTAATTCAAAGACAACAATGAAATAGGGTCTGTTTCATGCAAAGAATCATCTAATTATTTACTTCAACATGATCTATTGCCCATTTTACCAGTAATTTTGATCCTTAATCAAAATAGTAATGATTTAGTACTTCATACTATCACCTCAAAGTTTTGTTTGATTTGATATCTGATTTGGAAACTTTAGACATTTGAATAGCAAAAATTACTTGTCTTTATTTTTGAATTTAATACAACTTCAATTCTTCTCAAAAATCTAACATACCTGTGTGAATAAGAATATCAATTTTGACTGTCTCTTCTTTTATTGGAAGAAAATTATTCATTGTATTCTGACTAATGCCAAAATATCTTTTATGTTCTTTCTTTGTTGTATTTCTTTTATCTTTATTGCCTCATCATTATTATCATTGTTTACAAACAACGTTTTTACATCATAGGAAGTAAAAATGCCCCCATAACATGCTCACACAATGCTCTGATCTCCACAACCACCAATTCATATAGCAATGCAAACTCCATCAAAAAGTAACTACATTCTGATTTATTACAATGTCCAGGTGCAATATGAACACTTAAAATAACATTATCCCTTCATTTTCTTGGGTCATGCCATTTGATAAATCATCCCAAGTTGCCTGAAAAGTACAACACATTTTATATTTGCCAAAAACAAAAACAACAGTGAATAGCCAAGGTTCTTGGGTATGGATGTGCATTGATGCAGTAAGTGTAGTGGCTTCAATTTTTCTAAAGAAATGTTTTGAGTTGTGTATTAGTAATAAAAGAAGCAAAATAAATAGTCAAAGAGGAACTAAAGAAAGAAGTAGGTAAAATTGCCTTAGATGCAGGTGTAGTATCAGAGTTCAAAACAAAGAAATTGAAAAATATTGGTGATAATATTGTACATCACTTGTTAGAAATCAGGTAAGATGAACAATGAAGGCATCATATGATTATTACGCAGAAACTGAAAACTTCAATAACTCTATCTCCTTTTTTCTTTTTAGGTTCTGAAAATCAGTTTTAAATTAGTCAGCCTGAGAACTAATCAGAATTATATAATAATAATAAACTCCATATATTGGCTGAGATATGGCTACATTAGTGTGTTGAGGTGGCATGGGTGGTATAGGAACTGATACAGAGGGAATACATATTGAGGAATTATTATTGTATTGTATTTCACCCCCTCTCTACTTTTTGATTCCTATTTTCATTTCAAAACTCATGCATCAGGGTTAATCAGATGTCAAATGATATATTTGAACATTTTAAAATACCTGTCCTCTTTTGGCAAAAACTTGTCCTCTAGAAGGCAAGCCTTCACTTTTTTGATGGTTTTTAAGGAAAGATTGGCTTTGAGAGGAAAAGTTGTTGTCAAAAATGATGCAATTGATTATACAGGTTGAGAACCACCAAATGTGCAGATTTGGTTCTTATTTGCCACTCATCAAGGCAAGTTGCAATTTTAATATTCCTTCATTTATATTGATGAAAATCTTCTGTATTTTTCATGGCCTGCCATTGTCCCTCTAAACAACTTGATCAAAAATGGCAACACCTGACATACTTGTCACCAACAAACAAGTAAACATCACCAGACACAAAACAGCCATTTTTCTTGCATCATTAAAAACCTCTGTAGAGAAATCTTTTACAGATTTAGATTCAAAAACCTCATGCAAGTGCTGTTGTTGTACTAATGATTAGAAATATTTTGCTGTGTTGATATTGCCGCAGCAGTGCACATATGCACATGTATCTAATTCATTTTTGTGACAAATTCAGTCACCACAAAGAAATGTCTTCAAATCTAACTGCATAGAACTCTTAATATCTAGTGATTCTTAAACCCTGACTCTTATTGTAGATCACCCACTACTGTGTCAAAAGACTTGTTTACATAGGGATAGTACACAAAATCCATCTCAGATCAAAGTCATGTCATAAGAGAGGGAAAAAGTTTGCTGTCCTCCCATCATGTGATGATTTCTGGTCATTGGTTATGTTTGGTTATTCCTTAACATTGAACTATAAGCTTTTATCTATGTTGAGATTTCAAGGTATGAAGATATTTATCAAATTTTGACAAAAACTAGTGTGCACAAGTTGTATCCATTTTAAAAAAGTACTTTCAAAATAAATCAAGTGATTGATTTTTGTAATTCTGATCTATTTCAAATGACAATAAATCAGAATGAGGCAAATCAATCAAAACATATACATATTCTCATGGTATGTTTCTACAGAGTTGTACATGATGAACTCAATGTCCATAAATCTGATCACACAGCCATCAAAGCATTGTAGACAGATCATGACATTGCAAAGAATGTGAACTATCTTTTACCTCCCACCAATGTATATGCCATATTATGGACAGAAAAATCGATATTAGATTATAGATTCATGTGTGCACATGCATAACTATATCCAACATGAAATAGATAGATGGAGCTATCAACAACAGACAGAAAAATGGATAATAGAAAATAGCTCAATATGAAACAATTGTCTTATGGGCAATGTTGTGTGTGCATTTGGTGTGCTCTATTCTAGTATTAATGGTGCAATTGGCCAATTTCAATCCAAAATTTTTTAAAGAAAAATTGCTTGGTTTGCTATAAGTGACACCTTGTAACCCCCCTCATTGTTGCTTCCCTCTGTTTCATTACTGATCATTACCCTGTGTCTCCTCCATTTTACCCTCCAAATCATTTGCAGCATCATAGAGGTCTTTCAATCACTTGATTATTTTCTACATTTATCACATGAGGATGATTGAAATGCTCCCTTGTGATCCTATTTTTGAACCAAAATAAGCCTTCCTAGGGCCACATCCAATCATCTCCTCCTTCTTCAATTGAGCAAATTTTGCCTCATCTGCATCTACCCAAGGAGGAAAAATAATGGTTTCTTATCCTTTATCTCCATCCACTTTGCCAATTTTCTCCTTAGCAACACAATTCTCCTTTGGAATTTAGTGCCAAAGTTGAAGTAAGCCTGTTTGCTCTTGGACACTGGGATGGGTGACTGGGGCAGTCACCTCCTTCTAGTTGAGCTAGCAAGCTGATGCACTTACATCATATCCATGACATGTCAAGAAAATGGTGCACTGATCATTTTGTTCTTGGATGCATTTTATTATTTTGTTCATTTTGTCCTCTTCATCACCAAATTCTCTGAAGACTTTTTCCAATTCAAGACGTTTTAGTGCCACAAGGTGCCACTCCAACATATTCCCATGTCCAGAGATATTGTATTTTTCAAAATCCTTCCTTGAATGCACTATTGCTCAACTTGAAATCACTGTTGGGTGTTTGTTGATCTCTGGCTACCAAAAACAATTAAGCCCTACAAGCCACAGTTGGAAAGAGCAAGATAGTTTATGATTTATTTCATGTTATGTGATCACTTCCAAGTTTGTTGTAAATTGTTGCTTGAAGGGACAATAGTTTTGATCTCTCTATTGAATGGCAAAAGTGGTGTTTGGAACACCAGAATACAACACAAACCTGAGAAGTCTCAATCAGGCAAGCAAAAGTGGATAGAGGAAATGAGTCATTAATGTTATCTCCAAATATTGGCAATGGTTTTGTTAGATTTTGACTCTTCCAAATGAGGGGATAAACTAGTGCATGATAATAGTGACAAGTATTCCAGTGATTTATTCCATGAATATCAATTACAATACCCTATATAGAACGGATAAGTAATTTTATTGTTTTTATTAAAACTATTCTTTTATAGTTGATTCTGTCTCTTAACATGTTTATCAAGAATCTGATATTGAAAATTCTCTACAACAATGCTAAAATCTGATGACTGATTTCTTTGTTTATATTTCATTTTTACTATTTATTTCACAAATTAAAAATATCAAGAGGAAATTGTAGTACATGTCAAAGTGTCACTAATAAAATTGTGTCCCTTTTATTCACATCACAAATATGCTAAGACAATGGTTACAACATCAAAGGTGGCAGTTGAACACCAATTCAGCAATTGATTGCCTTATTCATGACTATGATGAACATATTCCAAGGCATAGGTTGAAACCCAACTTTGTCATTTTTGTAGATCATACTTTACCAATTTTGGCCTTAGACTGATACAGATATCACAAGATTGACTTGATGGTGAACAAGATCTAGGAGCTGGAGGTCCAGGTAGAATATAACCCCTTAGGATAAATTGTATTAGATGTTTGGATTGGATTTGACATTCATACAACAAGTCATTTAAATTATGTGTCCATTTGATATGGAAGGAGTAGATGATTAAGAAGAAAAACAAAAACAAAGTAGAAACAAAATCCCTGCAACTCACAGAAGAAATGTTACAAAGATAGTTTTTGATGCAGGTGGTATTATGACAAAATTAACTGGTTTGGTGACAACAACAAACAACAATATTTCATTTTTGCTTTTATTTATGTTTGATTTGTAAACAGCAAAATTTGTTACATATGTTTTCATCTTACAGTAAAAAAATAATAGTGTTGGCAAAGAGACAATAACTTCAGCCAATGATTTGCCACAGTTTTCATGTTTGTTGTATTCCTATGATCCAAATATGAAATTTTGTCTTTACAAGCCACCACACTTGTAATGCTTGAACCATCCAATCCTTATTGGCCATTTGGGACAAGATATCAAAAATGTCATTGCAAGATCTAACATAGTTGGTTATCTTTACTCCTGGATGTTTACAGAGATCACAATATCTGAATTGAACATTTAAAATTACTTCATGTATTATCTGTATGATAACAACTGACTTCTTATGTTTCATATCATTATGGTTGTTTTGCCACAAGATGACTTAGACCAATTATCCTACCTATATCATTTGAAATTGAAAGAATTTGAAGTTGTTTGTTTCTTATTTGAAAAGTGTGATACTTAATTTTATTGGATTGCAATAAATCACATGATCTGTCTCATATCATTTGTAATGTTTTTATTGAAATGACAATAGTTTGATGTGAGATTGACTTGGTTCCATTAATCATTCTTCCCACCTGATCATGTTCACATTCAGGAAAATGTTTTGTTATCAAATCTGAAAATTCTCCATATCACTGAACTGTTGAGATTAATAGCATTCATGCAAATAGAGGCCCATATGGTTTGAAACGGCCTTCTTGCTTACCCAAATTACAACTAACCATTTCCATATTGCACTGATTCTTCAAACTATGTGATGATTGCTTCCATTGTTTAAGCTGATAGGGCTTTTTCTTTACTGATCACACAAACTTCAAAATGCTCATTTAAATATACTATTAGAGATATTAGACTCCCCTTCATAGTCAAGATCCTTACCAAGGTCAACCCATTGGTTTGTTCTAAGGCACAAACTGACACAGGAGACCTTAGTATTACAACAGGCATAATAACTCATTACTGCATCATAATTGAACAGTTAATTCCTTATATCCATTTTATTCTTGACAACAAGATATCTTTTCCAATGTAACTTCTTTTTCATGAGATTGATGAGCAAACTCTTTCAAAGAGATAATGAACCTTTTTTCTAAATAATTTTATCTCCAAAGCTGAAGACTTTGCTGATCATCCACTGTTTGTTGAATGTACCATCATTCTCATCCAATAGAGGTGTATGAAAGTACCCAGTGTATTTACAATGGATGTTTCAGAAAAATAGCAAAATGGATGAGCTTCTTCATCTAGTTAAAATGATACCCAATCATTACTTGAAAAAGACCTTGACAGAAATATCTTTCATGCCTCACCATGTGACACCATAGAACTTGATGGAAACTTGTTCAACTGACTCAATTGTTGATAGTCATTTTGGATATTGTTTGTTTTGTCTGATTTCTATGAGAAAGGGAAGTATTGGCAATCATCAATTCAGCAAAGACTAAAATGATTTTCTACATGCTTGTACTCCCATAATTGATCCATATCTTGTCGGAACCTTCCAGAACCAATTATGAGGTTCTAGAACAAATTTATCATGTTCTAAGAACATTATTCAATGTCCCAGAAAACATTCCTAATATTCATAGAACTCTATTCTTGGTTCTAGAACTTGTTCCCTGGAACAAAGTACCAAGACCTATCTTGGTAGTTGTGAAATGATAGCCACAGCTTGACCAGCTTCTAATTGGTCACAAAACCTTAAACTATTTATTTATTATATCAATTTTATCATTTCACTACTTTATTAGCTTTTGAGATATTTTGACCATATCATATTATGAACAGTACAAGAAGTTTTGAGCTCAAAGATCTCAGAGCCCCTCTTCTGAGTAGTCTGTTATATATATTGTCTAGGATTTTATCTGGTGATCATGGGGGTAGTGGAATCACCCTTTATTATTGTTACTAGGATATTGTAACATCCTGAGTCTGGTGCTGCTGTACACACTCATCATATCTACAACACCAGTGACTCCCTTCATGTCTGTTTTGGAAAACTTTTCTATCACACCAAATTTTTTAGTACCATTGAGCAAGCAACCAAGCAAGCCAATCTCAATTTTCAAGTTGATCTTTCACCTACTTGATTATGTTCTGCTCAAGCCCAAGACTCTTCAAGTAATCCAAGTTCAGCACCACCTTTGATCCACTCACCAAGTGAAGAGATCAGTAATCTACAACATACCTTGTGATGTGACTTGAGACCTTGAGAGATCTACCTTGTATTTGTTTGATACCATGAGCAATTCTGCCAACCAACTTCCCTCCTATGAAGCAGACACCATTGTACAAGCAAACAGTTCTTATTTTTTCCTTCCTACAGGTGGTATTACCATGGAATTCAAGCATAAGGTGGTTGTCAAGAAAGAAAACAGAGGATATGAAGTTTCAAGCAGTTCACGTCAAACTACACTGATGCCACTGAGGCATTGAAGCCAGGATTTGGTGGAGCAAAGCATTTTGTTCAGAGGAGCAAGGATGGCAAGGAGGATGATGCTGGTAACACCAATTA